>Ga0209360_1000177_pt1 | contig 56959 bp, 54 predicted proteins | sample SaaInlV_130m_DNA_3_FD_184651 | JGI IMG/M metagenome (GOLD analysis project Ga0209360, IMG submission 184651) | Marine microbial communities from expanding oxygen minimum zones in the Saanich Inlet - SI037_S3LV_130m_DNA (SPAdes) (version 2) | ecosystem: Environmental > Aquatic > Marine >... | reverse complement strand
TGTTAACTAAGGTCGTGCCCCAGGCCATGTTGGTCGCAGTGTCCATCGTAAACGTAGTCGTTGTGTTAGCTGTTGCAGTGCCTGCAGCAGATGAACCCTGGATGTTTGTTGCACCAATTGAAGTTAGACCAGCCATCGGTCCAGCAATCGTAATCAACGTCTTATTGTTCGAAGGGGCAGCAAGGGGCGCACCGGTTGTCGTTGCGTTAGCTGATGCAGCTGCGTTAATGGTGGGTGTGATTGTCGCATTACCCGACGTGTTAGCAGAGGCGCCGCTACCCGCTGTGAGAGACGTGAAACCAGTCGCAACGTCAAATATACCGGCAGTATTTGCGACGAGTGCAACAGTCATGGCCGGGGCCATCGCCGTGTTTAGGGATGTGAGCGGCGAACCGAACAGCGCTTGCGATGTGCCACCAACGAAGCCGTTCATGTCTGCTTGAATATTAACTGTAGTGCCGTCAGGAATGGCTGTTCCAGTAATAGTCGCCGTAGCAGCAAGCGTCAAAGTGCTAGCACCAGCAATGGCTCCGGTTACTCGAAATACAGCTGCGCTTGTCCCGGCGCCGCCTGAGACTAGTGCGATAGTACCAGTACTTGGGGTAAGGTCTCCGGAAGCAATCGCGGCCCAGGTGCCCGAACTAAGGGTGAACGTAACTGAATCGTCTACGCTAAGTGCTTCAGTTGCTCCCAGAGTGACTACTGTTACCGCGGGGCTAATGACCGTTCGAACTGACTCGTTTACGATCGTCTTGCCAGCTGCCGGAACGGCCGCCGTACTTGGGTTACTAATGGTAGCAGCCTGAGCAGCGCCAGTCGCGAGTACTGCAGTAGCAACTCCTGCCGCTACCAGTGTTTTTTTAAGAAGTTTCATTTGAAATATCCTGTTTTTCGAAAAAAGGTTAGTTATAACTAAGTGTTCTTGATTCCCGAGAATCATATTCTCGCCATCTGCTCAGACGGCTAGAAGAGGATACTAAATAAGCCCAGACGCCCTGTCAACAACGTTTTGTCATAAAAATCATACCATTCAAAGAGACTTATCATCAAGCATTTACCTATTGCACCAAATGATGGACGGGATTGACGAAAAATCCACATAAGTGTTTTCGCTACCAACCGCCCTTCTTCCTGAATGCCTCGGTTAACGTTTCCAGTTGCAACGACGATTCTATGATATGTGGTGTGATCAGAATCACCATTTCAGTGGTATTCTCAACCACTTCCCGCCGCCGGAACAACGCCCCCAATAGCGGGATGTCGCCCAACACAGGGACCTTTTGATTACTCACTGAATCAGTGGTTGATATTAATCCGCCAATCATAATCGTCCTGCCAGATTGCGCAATCAGGGTCGTCTGGACCGAACGGGTGTTGATTGGCGGGGTGTTATTGAGGGATGGTCCCGGGACACTAACCTCCTGGTTCACCTGCAGACGGACCTGGCCACCGGCCATCACTGTGGGGGTAAAACTCAAAATAACCCCCGTCTCGACGTAAGTAAAACTACGGATGATGCCATCTACCGAATCACTGGTGTTTTCAGAAGAGATCACCGCGATTTGGGTGCCCACCTGAATCTTCGCCTCTTCATTATCAACGGCCAGCAGCCTGGGACTTGATAGAATACGGGCATCACCATTGGTCGCAAGCGCGTTGATTTGGGCCCGTATAGCGCCTGCATCGTCAAACGCCGTATAAGTAAACCCACCACCGCCCAACCCGAGGCCGCCGAGGGTACTTCCTACAGCATCCATACCGCCGCTTGAGCCTTTAAACTGCCATTCAACCCCTAATTGGGTGTTGCTCTCCAGCGTCACATCGGCAACCGTCACCTCGAGCAGCACCTGTTTCGCGGGGACATCTATCTGCTCCAGCAACTGATAAACCGCTTTGTACGATTGTGCGCTACCGACAAATACCAGGGCATTGTGAGGCTCATCAGTCACCATTCTCAGTTCTGAACCGCCAGTGCCCAGGACCGCAGAGGCGCTTGGTGAACCAGATTTCGCGTCATTGTCACCTTCGGTGGGCCGGTCTGAAGCAGCAGCGTTGAATCCGCCAAGCACTGCCGATACCACTGAACCCAGCTCATCTGCTGTGCTATGTTTTACAGCGTAAACAAAGCTTCTGAGCGTATCACCTGCCACATCCGGTGTGTCCAGCGCACTAATCCAATCGTCGACCCAGGCGATTAGAGCATCATCCGGGGCCGCAACGAGCAGCGAGTTAAGTTGCTTAACCTCTGACAGATAAATGCCCGGCGCCTCTGCTGTTTCGGCAATCAGAACACCTTGGGTCTTCAGCGTATCTTTCAACAATTGAATTATCTCACTGGCCTGCCAGTAGATTGGCCGGAAAATTTGTACCGAACGCCCCGACATAGACGGCTGGTCTATCAACTCAACCACTGAGCGAAAACGCTGGAGCTCAGCGGCATCGCCGATAACGACCAGTGCGTTCAACCGTCTAACGCTATCAATGGATGCATTGGCGCCCAACTTGACAAAATGTCGCACGAACCTCATCGCTTCATCGGGGCTCGAATATTTCAGGGGAATAATCATCATGATTTTACCCTGCTGCATCGAAAACCTGGCCCGCGCGCCCACAAATGTTGGCGCAATACCCGTCAGCTTGCTTGCTGGAAGTACGGCAAGCGTGCCGCCCTCCATCGACAGACCAACCTGGTAACCGGCTAAAACCTGCTCCACCGTATCCAACAACATTCTTGCCGCCACCGGCTTGCTTATTCGCAGCGTCACCAGTGCGTCCATCGCCTGAACGGCGGGATCCACACTGAAAGAAAGCGCCAACACATCGCCCAGCGCAACCTGGATAAATTCATTAAGGGGCATAGACTCAACATTCAGGTCTGTCGCCTGGTCACCAAGCCCTAATTTTTGCCATTTGGAACCCGCGTCATCCGACCAACTTGAGATATCGAGTGCCGGAAGCTTTCGCGGTGGTGTCAGTGTCGGCTCGACCGTCTGTATCGCCTGCCCAGGCTCAGCCCTGGATTCCAAATCCACTGGCGCCAAATGTTCAGGCAGGACAAACGGATCGCTCGCGCAGCTGTGTATTAGCAACAGCAGCATTGTGCCCACAATCCAAGTTCTAATTTTTACCAAACAAGTAAAGATGTTCATTTTCCCCCGATTTCGAAATTCGCACGCCATATTCAAGCACTTCCTCCAGTCGCGAACCCTCCGGGAGCAGCGCCCCCGCTTTGTAGCGCTTTATCCCCTGGGCGGATTTGAAGACTGCAATCCCTTCAAACCTTGAGACACCGACCAGCATCAGTGACGATGCCGCCTGTTCCTGAAGCGCCCGAGCCTGTAACTCATCTGCAGAAGGTTGGTCAGACTCAGCGCCATTACTGGCAGCCACCAGGACCCCTCGACTTTCATGCCAAAGATTATGCGCCAATATATCAGTAAGATATTGTTCTGCATTGTGTTTTTTTTGCAGCGAATAGACCTCCGGAAGAATGCTCTTTGTCGCCGAAAGGCCATACGGCAGAACAAGCCGTAGCACAGTGACCGCAGCGATCATCGCTAAAAGCAAAAGAAAACCCTGATTTACTTTACCCATCGGGTTGCCCCTCGATGACGCCCGGCCGAAGACCTGCCAGGGTAAACCGCGCATAAGCTTTTTTATTGCGTTCTATTTGTATGATCCATCGATCAATGACAAACAGCTTTTCATGGTGACTAACGTCGTCCATGAAATAAAGCAGATCCGCCAGTTCACCCCTCAAACCCACTTCAATGCCCAGGCGAGTACCGATTGGTTGCATTGTCTCGGCCTCAATCAGCTTCCGTGATTCAAGATTAAGATTTCGTGATTCCGCCAATTCCAGCAGCGAACTTTGAATACTTGCCTGGGACTGCGTATTACTTGAAGACACGAACATGATTTGTTCGGCTTCGGCAAGGGCTAGTCGTGCCTCTTGTTGTGCGGTCAACCAGTGATCGGCGTTTTTTTCAAGCGCCAGCAGTCGAGCTGCTTTGTCAGCGTTTCTTTCAACCTGATCTTGCAGATCCTTTGTCCAGATTTGTAATGGTTCCACGACCCAAACCCAAATAACGATGACTGCAATCGCCAGGACACTCCACCTAATCAAGGGCGAATCCGATTGGGATTTGACTTCCTGCCACTTCACGGCCAGCAGATCCTGTTGGCTGTCCATCAGCGAGCACCCATCATTGATCATCCACAACAAGTTTGAGGCGAATTTTGAACGGTTCAAGCCCTGTTCTTTTATCTCTACGGATATCCGTCAGAAACATCGCCTGCTCTACCTCAGGTATTCGCTCCAGCACCGCTGCAAGCGTTGAGCTTTGTTCAGATTTTCCGGTGATCTCCAGCCAACCGCCATCATCACCGAGGTATTCGATATGTTCAAGCCAGGCATTGTTCGGCAATGTCGTGCTAAGTGACGCAAGTATCGATTCCAAATCCAACTGGTTGGCACGCATCAGATCAATTTGCGCTAGCAGGGCATTAATTCGCTCGACTTCAACTCGTGCATCCAGTACTTCTATGGACACTGAACTGGCCTGGGAAGAATACTCCTGAACCTCGTCACCTTGCTTTAACAGCACTAATCCTTCACCCAGCAACCAACAGACATAAAGCGCCAAAATAGCACCGGTTGGCCTGGCCCAAACAAAAGGGTCAGACCAATCGCTAATGCCGGATTGCCGCCCGGCGGCCAGGGCCGATGAAACCGGTAGCGAGTATTTAGCCGTTGAGCAATTCGACGATTGCTCCCAGGGCAAGCAAGCGCTGTCGCTCTGTCTATCAACATAAACAGGCGTCGACTCATTCCTTAGCGATGTTTTGAAACGTTTTGCGTCCGTTTCATTGTTGACAGCGGCAATCCGCAGAGTGGCAAAGCCTTCCGCCACCTCTACGTAGACCCAGCTGCCGCCTTCGCCGCCATCAACATGAATAAAATCAGGTTCTTCTATGACACCCAACGACGCGATCTTCCAGGCACGTTCAGGCATAACATGCGTCGGTTTCGTTTCCAGGCTTTGCATGACAGTCGGCATATATGAACTCTGCCAAACCCAGACAGCGACCTGCCAGTGATCGCCACTACGCTTCGGCCAATAATAAAACTCTACGCCTTCCTGCCACGGCGACCATCGGGTCAGGTCAAGCTCGACTGCTTCCCTTAAGGTTTGTTTCGACACTGATTCAACGGGAAATCTTCGCAGTTTAAAAAAGCTAACAGCATCGGGTATCAGGAGAGTTTTTTGTTCAAAAACACTGTGCGTTCCCGGAAGGCTATCGACGACCACCCAGTCACTGGCCTGGTACAGTGAATACTGTAAACCTGACGCCTTTACTTCGATCAGTATTTTCGGAAACCAGCGCTCCCTGAATTTACTCAGTTCACGGGCAACTCGTGATTCAGACCAGCTACTCATAGGGGTAATCAGGCACCTGCCAATCGATAATAGCGTACAAGCCTTGTGGGTCGTAAGGGGTTAGCTTCATTTGTACTCTGGAAGTAACACCACGTTTGCTTTCAAATTCCAGGCGATAATTTGGCCCTTTATAAAACGCCGGATGGTCGTTAAATACCCAGTGATTTTCATCAATGAGAAAGCGAACCTTCGACCAGTCGGCTTCTTTTCTCGCCTCGATAACTTCTCTGGCGGTGGCGCCCGACAGCCCTAACAACGGGCCGACCAGAATATCAGGGGCGGTGCCCAGATCAAAATTATCTTCTCCGCCTGCCAGGAAAAGATCCCTGAACCCAGGTGTTTTGCCACTTCCATTCATCATATCCGGCGTGACCGATGGCAACTCCAACAACTCATCGATACTCCTGAGGGGTGCGTTTCTGGGACGTTGCAGCATTTTTCTAGTCGCATAATCAGCCCCCTCACCGCCACGAAAGCGGCCCCGGGTATCTTCATCAATCCAATCGCCAAGTTCCGCACTAACCCGCTGGGCAGATTTACTATCCATCATTTGCCGAAATACGGCGTTGGTGTTCTGGTAACCAAGCAAAGAAAAACTATAAAGTCCAGACCAGCTTTGAACACGAACAGTTAGCCCATTAATTACCGCCGGCGCACTATTTAGTGGCAAGCTAGCCGAGTCAAGGCTAACTGATTTTGGATCATACTTACCGACCAGCAACATATGGACTGCCTTTTCAAGCGCATCCCGTAGCTGCAATTCTTCAGCCCATTCCGTTTTCCGCTCCTGCAACAACTGCATGTTCGCAGAGACCAGCCGAGTAAGGCCAAACGAAAGCGCTGTTAATAAGGCCAGTATTATCAACACAAGAGGCAGGGCAAAGCCACTAATCATGTGCCTACTGGTATTCATCAAGTTGCCCCATCAGAGACCAGGCATCCGTTTCCCTTGGCAGCCGAAAAGACCAGGCTTGATCATCGCCATCATCATCGGTAAAGCTCAACTCAACCATCAGGGGTGGACGCCAAAGAATTGCAGCGTCATACCAGCCAAGCCACTCCTGATTGTCCCTGTACCTGAGTTCATCTTCCCGGGTCAGTTCAGCGATATACAAATCAGGCGGCATTGGGAAAGCTGGCGCAAGGTATCTGAACACTGGCTTTCGAATATCCTGGAGCAGTAAGACACGTCGGTCTTTTTCCCAACGGATACCTCTTCCTTGATCATTATGACGACCCGCTTCCTGATAGTAGACGTCTGATAATCCATCGTCACCAGGCTGCAGGACTAGACGAACAGGGCGAACCCGCCCGTTGGCATCCAGAATAGGTGCCCTTGAAGTGAACTCCAACTGAGCCTGGTCAGCCACAAAATGTGGATGGCTGAATCTACGCTCGCCACGATAGTCCGCTATTCGAGCGTTAATAAACAGTTGCCTGAGTAATTCATGACGATGTTGCCATGATAGCCAATGCGTGCTCTTGGTATTCCCCCTTTCCCAAAGTGAAAGTCCCTGGGAGAAACCCGCCATCAATACAGCAACCAGCATTGAAAAGATCGACAACGCGACCAGCATTTCAACCAGGGTGAAGCCGTTTGCACGTCGCCGGCGATATCGAAATTCAGGTCGATTCATGTGCGCCACCCTAACCGCTGAATTTCAATATCTACAGTTTTTCCGTTGGCCGCTCCCAGCCTAATGCTGATCATAAAAAGTGCGACCTTCCTGGGCGTGGAATCACTGCTAAAATAATCGGTTGTTTTTCGAAACTCGGTCAGCGGCTGCGAACTCCAATTATAGGTCCACTTACCGAGGCTTCCTTTACCTGACCGTGTTGCTGCAGGATTAATTAACGACAAACGGCCAACGATTTCCTTTTCTACAATCAATCGTTGTGATTGCGCCTCGACACGAGACATACGGTCAAGACTGCCCGCGAACAGGCTCAACAGCAGCCCCATCGACGCGATGCCAATCGCCGATGCGACCAGCACTTCAACCAGCGTGAAGCCTTTCTGACATGACCGATAACGTTTCATTGCAGTTCAACGTCTATCTTGCCGTCCAGGACACCAAGGCGCAGCCTCCAGGCTCGACCTGTCGGTGACTCAAACGCTAGATGGCCACCGGTGGTTACGCCGGTCGGCAAAAAATAGATTTCCGTGTTCGCAACGATCGTCCAACCCGTCGGTATTTCAGGGAACCCGGTACTCGAATTAACCATTGTCAGCTCGTCTTCGCCAATGAAAACCGAGCGCTTACTTTGCATCAAACCCCGCCGTATGGTGGTTACGTCTTGCGCGTAATTAATGACTAGCAGGCGTTCATTGGCGCGCTGGTAGCTTTGCCACAGGTTCGGGCCAACCAGCGCGCCCACTGTTGCAGCGATGGACAGGACAACCAGCAGCTCTATTAATGTAAAGCCCGGCCGGCTGACGCCAATTCCCCTAGAACGCGCCAACGTCCTGATCCTCATCAACGCCGCCTTCCGTCTCATCCAGGCCGAGGGTGTAGAGTGCAAAGGGTCCATCCTTACCCGGCGCCTTGTAGTGGTAGGACACCTGCCATGGATCAGGTGGTACATCCTTTGAAAGATAAGGACCGTCCCAATTCTTTACGCCATCCGGCTGCTTGCGCAAAGCCGCCAGCCCATATTCAGTCGTTGGGTATCTGCCCACATCCAGACGATAGGTATCAAGCGCAGAAGTCAGCAGCTCGATCTGCGCCTGCGCGATTTTAATTTTTGAAGAGCCAACTTTCTGGAATAACCGCGGGCCGACCAGACCCGCCAGCATTGCCATCAGCACCAACACAACCAACATCTCCATCAGGGAAAAGCCGTTCAAAAGTCTTTTGTTTATCAAACCAAATTGCCTGTCAGATTAAAGAGGGATGTCGTTGACTGAAATAATAGCGGTCAACAAACTGATGATGATACCGCCAACGACGATACCCATAAATGCGATGACTGCCGGTTCCAGAACGGACAGTGTCTTACGGATACTTTCCCGCATACGCCGTGTATACAGTTTTGAAATTTCTTCCATGGCGCCCGCCAGGTGAGCAGACTTTTCGCCTACAGCGACCATTTGCACCACCAGCTTGGGGAAAACGTCTACCGCTGACAACGCGCCGCCCAGTGACTCGCCCTGCCGAACCAGATCACAGGCACTGGTCAACTTCTTCTGAAGTCGTTCATTGGTGATCGATTCCCCTGATAGCTGAACCGCATCAAGCACGCTGACACGGCCCGCCAGCAGGTGGGCCATGCTGTTACAGAACTGGATGACTTCCCAGGCTTCCACTACCGCTGCTATGCCGGGCAGTTTTCGCAGAGCATTCCAGGTAACCGCTTGTATTTTGCCTTGCTGCCACAGATATACAGTGACGCCAAGAAGTAGAACGGCCAGTGCCATCCATATCCACGCGAATTCGAGCAGCACGTTTGATACAGCAAGCAACGCCCTCATGGAGCCACCAATTTCTTCAGGGCTGTCTGCCACAATGTCACCGAACTGGGGAACCACTGATACGAACATAAACAGGACAACCGCAAAACTAACGACAATAAGAAACGCTGGATACGTGAGCGCTGCGCGGACCTCACTTCTCAGCGTCGACTCCTCCTCAAACCGGTTCGCCACCAGCGCAATCGCTTCCGCCAGTTCACCGTTCGCCTCGCCCAACTTGATCAAGGGAACTGAATACCCGGGAAAGGCATTCGGAACTGACGCAAACCCATCAGACAGGGACGAACCAGCCCGCACCATCTGGTGGACCTGTTGCCAGGCACGTACCAGCGGTTTGCTTTCTGCGGTGTCAACAACCGCCGCCACAGCCTCGTCGATGGCCATGCCGCTGCGTCTTAGGCTGGCGAGTTCCTGTAATGACACCAGCAACTCATCTTCATCGACTTTAAGCGGAACATGTCCTGGTCCGGGTTTTACGGCGTAAGGATGCACACCTCTGCTACGCAGTTGAGCAATCGCGTCCTCACGACTGGCCGCCATCAACCAGCCCTGGAGTTGGGCTCCCTGATCGCCATTCCCCGTGTAATGATAATGCTTCATCCTGCAACCCGAATGACTTCAGAGATGGTGGTATCACCGGCGGCGGCTCTTAACATGCCATCTTCTTTTAATGAACGAAATCCCGATTCAGCCAGGTGGGCCGACAATTGCTCCGGTTTGGTCGATATAATGTGCCGCATGGTTTCGTTAACGGCGAACATCTCAAAGATAGACCGCCGCCCCGCGAAACCTGTACCCAGACATACCGGGCACCCTTCAGACTCAGCATAGTTCTTGTCGACTGATAAACCCGGCCACTTTTTCTCAAGATCCACATAACCCAGCGCCTCTGCCTGGCCAGACCCAGTTTGATCAGGACTCTTGCAGTGTATGCAGGATTTTCGAACCAAACGCTGCGCCATCACACCGATAACCGACGTCGCCAACAGGTAACTTTCAACCCCCATGTCCATGAGCCGGACAAAAGCACTGGCTGCATCGTTAGTATGAAGTGTGGCCAACACCAAATGTCCTGTCAGCGCAGCCTGCACAGCCGTCTCTGCAGTCTCTCTATCCCGTATCTCGCCGACAAGAATAATGTCCGGGTCCTGACGAAGCACCGACCGCAATACTGAAGCGAAACTCAGGCCAATTTCCGAATGAACCTGAATCTGCGTGATGCCAGGCGTCTGGTATTCGACCGGGTCTTCGACGGTGATGATTTTACGTTCATCGCCAATCAGCTCACTAAGAAATGCATACAACGACGTTGTTTTACCGCTACCGGTAGGCCCCGTCACGATAATGATGCCGCTGCTGGACGCTAGCAATTTCCCGGTTGTTTCCAGGTGATCCTCGAACATATCCAGTTCAGTTAAGCTGGAGACACCATCGACTGAGTCCAGCAGCCTAAGCACAAGGCTTTCACCGGCTACCCCGGGGGTTGTTGCTACCCTGATATCCAGATCCTTGCCAGAAACCCTTGTCCTGATCCGCCCATCCTGGGGCAACCGCTTCTCAGAAATATCCAGGTTGGCCATTAATTTTAATCTTGAAACAATGGCCGCCTGCATACCAATACCAGGGCGGTCGATCTCGTGCATCACACCATCGACCCGAATGCGCACACGAAAAACGCCTCGGTAAGATTCAAAATGGATATCCGACGCCTTTGCGTCAACTGCTCGCTGAATAATGTCGTTCACGAAATGAATGATTGGCGCGCCGGTCGCCAGATCACGAAGCGATTGGGCATCAGCCGCCAGTGACAGATGCTGGTCAGCATCTTCAAACAGGCCAAGTAGCTGTCGAAGTTCATGGCTAACAATAATGACGCTCTCTACCGTTTTACTTGTTTTCCTTGCGAGCACTGTTTGAACGAAGTTGTCTTTTATATCCGTCGTGGCAATCCAGATAACGTCATCCACTTCGGCAAGTGGGAATGCCTGCTGTTCTTGCCACCACTTTTTCCCCAACTCATAGGCGTTTGTTACTTCAGTGATGGCCTGAAGAGAGTTTTCCGCCAACCATTGCTGATAGGTTTTAACCCCGAATAGTTCAGCATTGGCCGCCAGAATATCTTCTTCGGAACAGGCGCCCTGCCCCAGCAGGACATCTTCCAGCTGGCCGCCATAATTTTTTACGGCGGATTCTGCCCGCGCAAGATCAGAATCCTGCAGGACTCCATTCTTAAGAAGAATTCTTTCAAGCGACAACATGCTTACTTCACTCACACCGTGGGACGTTACATCCCTTTATTTTATCGTTAATGAGGCTTTAAGAGTAATCGGTTTAATTCGAGCCCTATCACACTCGTTCTTCCGCCATCTACACACTATAATCTCTTGCATGACAGTATCTTTAAGCGTTTCCTTCGTCACCCACGCTCCACCCGTGATTCCGGCCTTCAAAGACGTGTTCAACAGCTTGCTGGATGCCATTATAGGCGCACAACACCATCAGGTATTGGGTACCGTCAGTATTACCCTGGTAGACAACGGAAATAACGAAGCACTTCTGGAGAAAGTCATCGCCGAGGCATCATGCGACTTCCCTGTCATCCTGGTTAAAAACCCGGACAACGTCGGCTACAGCGCGCACAATCAGGGGATCAAGCAATCAAATGCTGATTACCACCTTATCCTCAATCCCGATGTGCTGCTATCAACTTCATCGCTTATTAATGGCCTAACCTACCTGGAGGACAATCAGCACACGGTGATGATATGCCCCTACAGCGAGGGGCAACAAGGCGAACCTTCCCATCTCTGCAAACGTTATCCCGCTGTATTCGATCTGGCCCTGCGCGGTTTCGCGAGCGAGTTCATCAAGCAACGATTCGACCACCGATTAATGCGCTACGAATACAGAGACTTACCTACCGCTGAAATCATCAGGTCTGTTGAGCTGATTAGTGGTTGTTGCATCCTGGCAAGAACAAAGTCCCTGCAACTGTGTGACGGGTTCGACGAAAAGTTCTTTCTCTACTTCGAGGACTTTGATCTTAGTTTGAGGATGAGCAAACTGGGCAACCTGGATTACTACCCCGACATGAAAATTATCCACTATGGTGGCAATACAGCATCAAAGGGTATTCAGCATATTCTTTATTTTGTGCAATCAGCTGTCAGATTTTATCGCAAGCACGGGTGGCACATCACCTGATGTTAGAGGTTGCTATACGACAAACCCCATTTCGCGAACAAATTCCAGATCTTCCTCCGCAAACAGTGCTTTGTCCGCTTTTTGATAACGCCCCAGGCTTTTCGGCAACTGAATCTTCGTCAAAAGCTGATCTTTGATCGGCGCCTCCAGTTCAACCCCAAGAAACAATGCAAGCTTATGCAGCCCGTCCGCAGGATCTTCGCAGAATCTGTCAAAATCGAGTAGCAACAGGTGTTCAGGCATCTCTTTTTTTATAGCCAAAAGACGCCTGTGCGTTGCGCACCAGTAGCGGAGCGAGTCCCCAGGACCAACCACCACCTCGCGGCCAAGAAGCCCTTCACCCCAAAGTTTCAACTGGTTCTGGTTGACACTGAGCGCCATATCCACACCATGACGCATCACATGAACATACTTTAGATCCGGAATGCTGCTGTTCAGCTCACGCAAGAAGATATGCGTGTTGGGTTCCTTCCAGCCCCATCTGGCAACATCCCCGCCAGACTCCTCCTGCAGACGAAAAATCATCGCCAATCGCTGCTCACGCCAGGACGACGGATGCTCCCCAGTCGCTTCCGCGACACTGGCTTTCAACAGATTCATCCCAGCTTCACCAACTTTATGACGGTGGGTCATGAGATTCAGGAACATGGCTACAAGACCATCGATTTCAGCCCGGTGAGATTCTGTTGGCCAGAGAGATCGCCGCTTAAACAGCAGTGTGAACATCAAATTGTCGAGGGCGGCGTTAAGGTCGTTTCCCAGGTAGTAGCCAAGATCCTGTAGGATTTCAACGACCACACGGGTACCACTACCGCCTATACCCCCAATAGCGACAGGAGGAGTCTGCATTCAGGCGCACTAAAGTGAGTGTTAATACAGCCTACCAGCTTCTCCAGACTCGACCAAATTCACTTAACAATAGAGACCTTTTGTTCTAAGCCGTTATAATCTCCGAGCATCAACTACAGGCCATCAACTTTTGACCACGCAAACCAATAGAAAAGGCATCATCCTGGCGGGCGGCAGTGGCACTCGCTTACACCCCCTGACCATCTCAATCAGCAAACAACTATTGCCGGTCTTTGACAAACCGATGATTTATTACCCGCTGTCAATGCTGATGCTATCGGGCATCACGGACATTCTGGTGATCAGCACACCCCGCGATCTGCCGGCGTTCAAGGACCTTCTTGGGGACGGCAGCCAGTGGGGCATCAATCTTCAGTACGCTGAACAGCCCTCGCCGGACGGCCTGGCACAATCCTTTATTATCGGCGAAGAATTTATAGGCTCAGACAATGTCACCCTGATCCTGGGTGACAATATCTTTTACGCTCAGGGCATGAGCAGTTTGCTGGCTGAGGTATCTGCCCAACAGTCCGGTGCGACTGTTTTTGGTTATTACGTCAGTAATCCCCAGGACTATGGCGTTGTGTCGTTTGACGCAGATGGAAAGGCTCAATCTATCGAAGAGAAACCCACCAACCCTAAATCCCATTACGCAGTGACCGGGCTTTACTACTACGACAATGATGTTGTCGAGATCGCAAAGGGACTCAAGCCAAGCCCTAGGGGCGAACTGGAAATCACTGACCTGAACATGGTGTATCTGGAACGCGGCGGCCTGGACGTACAAATTTTTTCACGCGGCACCGCATGGCTTGATACCGGGCAACATTCCCACCTGCTGGACGCGGCTAATTTTGTCCGTATTGTCGAAGAACGGCAGGGGCTGAAAATCGCCTGCCCTGAAGAGATTGCCTACAAGATGGGTTTCATCAGCGCGAATGAACTGAGGCGGCTAGGCGAAGCGCTGATTAAAAGTGGCTACGGTGAATACCTGCTACAGGTTCTGGACTCAGCGGATATAAAATGAAAGAAATAGCGCTGGAAATCGAGGGCATCAAGGTCTTTACACCCCGCGTGTTCAACGATGATCGCGGTTACCTGTTTGAATCCTTTCGATCATCGTGGCTGCCCGGTGTTGAATTTGTTCAGGACAACCACAGCCGCTCTACAAAAGGGGCCTTGCGGGGCCTGCATTACCAGCATGAACATCCACAGGGAAAGCTGGTCAGGGTCGTCAGGGGAGAGGTTTATGACGTCGCCGTTGATATCCGAGCGTCATCACCAACGTTCGGTCACTGGGTTGGACGCATCCTGAGCGAGCAGAATAAAGAACTGTTCTGGATTCCACCTGGTTTTGCCCATGGGTTTCTGGTGCTTTCTGATGAAGCTGACTTTGTCTACAAGTGCACTGACTATTACACCCCTGGCGATGAGTACGCGATTCGCTGGGACGACCCGGATCTTGCGATTGAATGGCCGCTGGGCTCGATCACACTCAATCTATCCGAAAAAGACAGCCGCGCCCCGTTTCTGAAGGACGCGAAGCTGTTCCCTTGAGCGTATACTGAGTTCAATTAGCTAAAGGCAGCTCAACATGAAGTTTATCGTGACCGGCGGTGCCGGTTTTATTGGCTCGGCGATGAGTCGGTTTCTGATCGACGAGACAGACCACAGCGTGCTTAACGTCGACAAGCTGACCTATGCAGGAAACCTGCAGTCTTTAACGTCTATCTCAGAGAATCCAAGGTATCAGTTCGTCAATGCGGATATCTGCGACGCCGATAAAATGACCGAGCTTGTTGCGGACTTCCAACCCGACAAGATCATGCATCTGGCGGCAGAGTCGCACGTGGATCGGTCAGTAGACGCGCCTGGCGAGTTTATCCAGACCAATATCATTGGCACGTTTAATGTGCTGAACGCCGCCCGCAGCTATTTTGAATCGAGCAGCAATAAAAACTTTATGTTTCACCATGTCTCCACCGACGAAGTATTCGGTAGCCTGGGTGATGACGGGTTCTTTACGGAAGAAACCTCCTATGACCCGCGATCCCCCTACTCGGCCAGCAAGGCCTCCTCGGATCATCTTGTCCGAGCCTGGGGCGCTACCTACGGACTGCCTGTCGTGGTCACCAATTGCTCAAACAACTACGGCCACTACCAGTTTCCCGAAAAGCTCATCCCACTGATTATCATGAACGCTTTCAATGAAAAGCCACTGCCGGTTTATGGCGACGGCAGCAATATCCGGGACTGGCTGCACGTTGACGATCACGCCCGCGCGCTCTACCTTGTTGCAACTGAAGGCAAGTCTGGCGAAACCTACAACATCGGCGGCAAGAACGAGAAAACCAATCTAGAGGTAGTGGCTACCATTTGCGATCTGCTAGAGGGGGTCAAGCCACGTGCAAGCCACGCCCGGTATAAAGACCTGATTACCCATGTCCAGGACAGACCCGGACACGATTTTCGCTATGCGATAGATACCAGCAAGATAGAGCGCGAATTGGGCTGGAAACCGCAGGAGACTTTCGAGACAGGCATGGCAAGAACAGTTCAGTGGTACCTTGGTAACCAGGCATGGTGTGATGCCGTTTCTGGCGGCTATTCGCAAACCCGACTGGGCCTTAAATCAGTTAACTAATTTGCAGTAACTAACTCGCCGAAACAAACTATGCCTCATTTAACGATCAACAACGCCAACCTCTGGTACGACACACTGGGAAAAGGCGAACCACTGCTGCTGCACCACGGATATACCGCTAGCCGTGACAACTGGTTGCCGGTGGCAGAAATTCTAAAGCAGCATTATCAGGTGGTGGTCATAGAGTGCCGCGGCTGTGGTGCCAGTGAGCACACCGAAGACGGGTGCAACCTGGAACAGTACGCACTTGATTCCGTTGAACTGATGCACCGGTTGGGCCACGACCGATTTAGTTTCGCGGGTCACAGTATGGGCGGCGGCGTTGGTATGACGCTCGCCATAAAGCACCCGGGCAAACTGGAAAAGCTTGTGCTTATGGCAGCTGTTGGATCCGGGGGGTTGGTCGGCGACGGCTTCATGGCAAATGTTGATGCCCGGCTTGAAGCCCGCAGGAACCAGGACCGGGATTTCTTTGAGCGCGATTACTCAGCAGGCCGGTTTCGCCCCGAGGTACAAACCGAAGACTGGACCAACCTTCGAATCCACCACCTGATGAACGTCGTATCAGACAGACACCTGATAGATTCCATGATGTCGATGCAGGCAATGGACTTCACCGCTGAGCTGAAAAACATTGCTACTCCAACGCTGGTTTTATCCGGCGGTGTAGACTCGCTGTTGAATACAAACCTGGACGATTACCGGCGCCTACCCAACGCCTGCCTGCAGGTGTTCTTCAGGGCAGGCCATGAAGTAGGCATTCATGAAACCGAAGGTGTCGCAGACGCTATCCACGCGTTTATGCAACATGGTGCGCTGAATGCGCACACGTTGAGAGCAAGGAATCTCTAAGAAATCACTGGGGAATCACTGGCAAATCACTGGCAAATCACCGGGAAATAATCGCCCGGTAGACGGCCATAAAAATCCCTCAGGATAAGTCGGCCGCGAGAGACGTTCTTACCCCCTCACTGACCAGCACGTCCTGTTCCTGGTAATTCTTGTGATCGACTCCAAAGGTAATGGCTGCGCCGCCCTTAACGGCACTCACCTGGGCCGCCCCAAGCTGGAATCTCAAAAAGTGCACTGCTGATGTCTTTTCATCATTGGCACGCTCCAGATCTTCGTCGGCCAGGGCAAAGAGCTTTTCAGTCTCTCCGGTCTGTACCCAAACCCTGTTCTCGACATCCAGCAACTCGGCAAGACGCTGTCGACGCTCTTCCACATCCGGATATTGGATCAGCATGGAACACTTCCAGTTATCCCCATCAGGAATCAGCGGATTGTAGGCCTCCAGTTCTTCTTCTATACCAGCCGCCTCGAACACTTTCTCGATTCGAAGCATTTCCTGGATCTGGTACCTGATCGTTTTCTCATCTTCAAATACCAGCAGAATATGCTGGCCTATCTGAACCCTTCGTTTCTGTTTGTGCGCAAGCACCTCGGCCCGAAACCCCTCACGTTTCTCGGCATACTGCTCCAGGCTCCATAAATCTTTTCTTTCCAACACAGTGTTCTCCATTTTTTTAAAGCGACGCAGCGCGTTAAACGAGCGGACGACGGCTTGGATAATGCCCTGCGTCCCCTTTATATTTTCTCGTTTTAAAGGCCGTAGGCCATTCGTAGCAGCGACATCGGGTGCTCGGCTTTATCGACTTTATCGGTCAGGTTGGCGATGTGGGTGGCGGCCATGGGGCAATCAGAGGCAAAGTGATCCGCTTCCTTCTGGTCGACCTGCCGGAGTACTGCCCTGGCAATCTTGAGTGATTTCGCGCGAGTTTCCTTCTTCACCGCATAGGTTCCGTCGTGACCAGAGCAACGTTCTATCGCATTGACGTTTGTATCCGGTACCAGGTTCAGGATGTCCCTTGTCTTGATACCAATGTTCTGCACCCGAAGATGACACGCTACCTGGTAACTGATGTCGCCTAAAGCATTAGCGAACTCAGTATTGAATTCACCTTCCTTGTGTCTCAGGAACAGATACTCAAACGGGTCAAAAAAAGCTTTCTGCACTTTCAACACATCCGGATCATCCGGATACATGAGCGGTAGTTCCTGTTTGTACATCAGGACGCAGGAAGGAATCGGTGCCGTAAGATCAAACCCTTCATCCACCAGCTTTGCCAGCACGGGAATGTTCTTCTCTTTTAGCTGGTGAACCGCATCCAGGTCGCCGAGCTCAAACTTCGGCATACCGCAACAGGCTTCTTTCGTGACAAGTTCCATATGAATTCCGTTGTGCCGGAATACTGTGGAAAAATCCTCGCCCAGGTGAGGCGTGTTGTAGTTGCCATAACACGTGGCATAGAAAGCGATCTTTCCGGTGGTCCTGCCTACAGGTTTTGGCGTAATCGTGTCACTCACGAACTGCTTACGCAGGGTCTTCGAATGATATTCGGGCAACGGCGCCTCTTTATGCACCCCAAGGGTAGTTTCAAGCGCGTTCCTGAAAAGACCATTGTTGTTAAGGGCGTTAACCGTGATATCGACCAACGGAATCGTCGCCAGCTTACCCACCCTATCGGTACTGGTGAGCACATTATCGCGGAACGAGGCGCCTTCATTCTTGTAACGCTGCGCCTTCGCTCTGAGCATCAGGTGCGGAAAGTCGACATTCCATTCATGGGGAGGCACATATGGGCACTTGGTCATGTAGCAAAGGTCGCACATGTAACACTGGTCCACGACCTTGAAGTAATCATCCTTATCGACACCATCAACTTCCATGGTGTCACTCTCATCGACCAGGTCGAACAGCGTGGGGAACGAATCACACAGACTGACGCACCTGCGACAGCCATGACAGATGTCATAGACCCGTTCCAGCTCTGAATTCAGGTCTTCTTTATCCCAGAACTTTTCAGTCTGCCACTCCACCGGATGCCGGGTGGGTGCTTCCAGACTTCCTTCACGCCTTTCGCTCATGCTTTATCCTTGCTTGCTTTCAATATACGCCGGGGGCTATCCCTCAAGCGTATCGAGGGCTTTCTGGAAACGGTTGGCATGACTTCGTTCAGCTTTTGCCAGTGTTTCAAACCAGTCTGCAATCTCGTCGAACCCTTCTTCTTTCGCGGTCGCCGCCATGCCCGGGTACATATCAGTGTACTCGTGAGTCTCACCAGCAACGGAAGCTTTCAGGTTGAGCTCTGTTCTGCCAATAGGCAATCCAGTCGCAGGGTCGCCTACCTCTTCCAGGTATTCCAGATGACCGTGGGCATGCCCGGTTTCACCTTCGGCGGTAGACCTGAAGACAGATGCAACATCGTTGTAACCTTCTACATCAGCCTTTGCGGCAAAATACAGGTATCTGCGATTCGCCTGGGACTCTCCAGCGAAAGCATCTTTGAGGTTCTGTTCAGTATTCGAGCCTTTAAGCGACAAGTTCTTCTCCTTAATTTTTCACGTTAGTCAGGGGATTGTTCCCCCAAGGCTGCTCACACTAGAGCGGCGACTATTATTCGTCAAACGAATCTTTTCACTCGAAACGATCGAAAAATACGATTGCCCGTAATAGCTACTTTTTCGACGCCTGGAACAGACTATCTACCACCTGCCAGACAACCCCGGCAGAACCATTGCCGATCACACAATCATTAACCTGGCCGACGGGCCAGACCTCATGACCTGTTGAAGTAATCCATATCTCGTCTGCAGCCAACAATTCAGGTTCGCTGATGGCACGCTCCTCACAGGGCACACCAGACTCGGCCAGCAGACCCAGAACATGGTCCCGGGTAATACCATGAAGAAGAAAGTTACTTTTAGGTGGCGTCACAACGGTGCCATCGCTGACCATAAACACATTCGATGCAGTCGCTTCGGTCAGTTCTCCATCCCGAAACAGCAACGCGTCGTCGAAGCCTTCATCCAGCGCTTCATTTTTCAGCAACCCGCTAGCGATCAGGCTGATGACCTTGATATCACCCCTGCCCCAGCGAAAATCCTGCTTTGTCACCATCTTGTAAGGTCTTATTTCAGAGCGCTCCAGAACGGGTGCGGGCATTACCGTAATAAGTACCGTCGGCTGGCCAGGCACCGCGTAAGCATGGGATCTGGGTGATTCAACGCCCCGCGTGACCTGCAGATACAAATACGCCGGGGTCTCACCACTCCGCTGCAGGGCCTCATTAATGATTGAGCGCCACTGGTCATCGGTATGCGGAGATTCAAGCCGAATGGCATCAAGGCTTCGCTTCAGGCGAACCAGATGTTCTTCGAGGGTAAAAACCTTGCCATCATAGACAGCCATGGCCTCGTAAATTCCGTCACCAAACATGAAACCGCGATCAAATACCGACACCTTCGCATCCTCAGGTGCCATCCACTCGCCGTTCAAGTAGGCTATTGCCATTGCTTTGCACTGCCGTTTCGAATAAACGCGCATGATAAACTAGGGAACATCTGATTAACTGCATTTTTTTGTGAGGGCAAGGCGAACCTGCACGCAGAAAATCGCGAATGGTCTTAATTTCGCGAGATTTCGAGTACGGGTTCAACGCAGCCATCGCGGGAAAAGGGTTTAATCAGATGTTCCCTGTTTCAAATCATTCTATGAGACCTTGTCGATGAATTTTCAGGACCCCGGATCAATTAGCGCACTCATTGACGGCATTGTGGTCGTCTCATTCGTCAATATCGATTCCCCGGGCATGGCCGGAAGGTTGTACAACCAATGAATTACCAAGGCGGATGTTTTTGCGGGAAAGTGCGGTATGCATTCGAGGCAGGCGATATCCCCTGCGCCGACTGCCACTGCACCATGTGTCGACGTACCAGTGGCGCGCCTTACGTTAGCTGGCTGGTCGTGCCGGATAAAGCTTTTAGCTATACCGGCGACGCCCCAAAGCAGTTGCAGTCATCAGACGACGGCACCCGGTTTTTTTGTGGCGACTGCGGTACCCCTGTAGCGTGTACGAACAAAAGCCATCCCGAGATTGTTGATGTCACGCTTGGCAGTATGGACAGGCCCGAGTCCTTCACGCCCACCTTTACGGTGTTTGAAGACACTAAGCTTCCGTTCGTGGTGACCCACGCACTCAACAAAGACTAACTTCTCGCCCCTAGCGGCCTTTGAAAACAGGCTCGCGCTTTTCTACAAAGGCTTTTGCCGCTTCCTTGTGATCTTCTGTCTGGCCACAATGAACGTGGTGAGTGGCCTCCAGGTCGAGGCATTCATCAACATCCCCGGACATCGCACGATTGAGGTTTTCTTTCATATAGCGGTAGGCAACGGTTGGACCCGTGGCAAGACGCTGCGCAATCTCGACGGCCCGCTCGAGCAACGCTTCCGGTTCGCAGACCCAATTCGTCAGACCAAGTTGTAACGCCTCTTCTGCATTGACCCGTTCAGAAAGGTAGTAAAGCTCACGCGCCTTGGCTGACCCCACCAGTTGGGTCATAAAGTAAGTGCCTCCATAATCCCCTGAAAACCCTACTTTTGCGAAGGCCGTTGTCATAATGGCATTGCTGGACATAATGCGCATATCGCATGCCAGGGCCAATGATAGCCCAGCGCCTGCTGCTGCACCGGGCAGGGCCGCAAGCGTTGGCTTGGGCATTTTGAACAGTTTCCCCGCGGTGCCTCGCTGGTGTATTCGCTGCTGGTGGATCGCGCCATCAATCGTATTTTGTCCAACAGTGCCGTCCCCGGATCGCGCCATCCCCTTCACGTCTCCGCCCGCGCAAAAGCCTTTTCCCGCGCCGGTTAGCACCACCGCTTTTACCTCCGGGTTGATTTCAAAATCCGCGAGCATGGTTTGCAATGCGGCATTCATTTCGCCGGACATCGCATTTCGGGCTTGTGGCCTGTTTAACGTCAGTATGGCAACACCTTCATCCAGCGTTGCCAACAAGTCTTGTGTTCCAGTATCGATTTCTGTCATCACCTTGCTCCCGCCTATTGTATGAATAGTCCACAGCATATCGAGATTAGGGCCACCTATGCGAGTCATTCACACAAATAATCAGGGATGACAGTGCTGACCCATTACAGTAGATTCGAGGCTCAAAGAGATCTGGGAACTAAAGTATGAAAAAGCTGCTGATCGCAAATCGGGGTGAAATCGCGATAAGAATAGGTCAAACCGCTAAAGAACTCGGTTATTCAACCATTGCTGTATTTCCCGAAGATGACGCTAGCGCCCTGCACGTCCAACAATCTGATGAATCAGTCCAAATCCCAGGCGCTGGCGCGCAGGCATACCTGAACATCGAAGAAATCATCAACGCGGCCAAAACCTGTGCCGCCGATGCGGTTCACCCCGGTTACGGGTTCCTGAGCGAAAACCCTGACTTCGCCAAAGCCTGTGATGACGCGGGCATCAACTTTGTCGGACCAACAGCGGCCCAGCTTTCCATCTTTGGTAACAAGGCAGGCGCGCGGGCGCTTGCAGCAGAACTGGGCATCCCACTGGTGCCAGGCACCAACGAGGATACCTCTCTGGCTGCCGTCATCGATTTCCAGGACCAGCATCCAGACAAAGGCGTCGTGATAAAAGCGATCTCTGGCGGCGGTGGTCGGGGAATGAGAATCGTTGAAGATCGAAACGAAATTGAAAAGAGCTTTGAGCGCTGCAAGTCAGAAGCAAACCTGGCTTTCGGCGATGATCGTGTTTACGTGGAGCTATTGATTCATCGCGCACGACATATTGAAGTCCAGATTGTGGGTGACGGAACCGGTGGCGTGACACATCTGTGGGAACGTGACTGCAGCACTCAAAGACAGAACCAGAAGATTGTCGAGGTAGCCCCCAGCCCAAACATGCCCGAATCAACGCGCACGGCTCTTTTGCAAGCCTCTGTGAAAATGGCATCCCACGCCAGTTATCGCGGCGTTGGAACATTCGAGTTCCTTGTTAACGCAGACCAACCCGACGAATTCTTTTTCATTGAAGCCAACGCTCGACTGCAGGTTGAACACACCGTTACAGAAGCGATCACCGGCCTTGACCTGGTCGCCCTGCAGTTGCAGATCGCAGCCGGGGAAACACTGGATGAACTGGGGCTAAGTGAACCTCCTGCCACCAACGGCTATGCCATCCAGTGCAGAATCAATATGGAGACGCCGGGCAAAAAGGGAATGTTTAAACCCACCGGCGGCACGATCAATATTTTTGAGCCACCTTCTGGCCCAGGAATTCGAGTCGACACATTTGGTTATGCCGGGTACAAAACATCAACCCGATACGACTCACTGCTGGCAAAACTGATCGTCCACAGTCAATCAGATGATTTTTCTGTTTGCGCGGAAAAAGCAGTGCGCGCGCTCAGCCAGTTCCGGCTGGAGGGATTTAAAGTCAACCTGCCTTTTCTGCAAACCCTGGTTGGTTCGCAGGACTTTCAGAATGCCAGCCTTACCACCAGATACATTGATTTAAATCTCGCCTCGCTGGTCAGCGAGGAAATCAGTGATTCTGCGCCCGGCAAAGCGGGACTTGCCGGGACAAAACTAAACACCAAGGACCCCCTTGCCGTGCTGGCATTAGGGAAATCAGATGCTCCCAGCCAGGCGCAGGAAGTCACCACCCTTTCCGCCGCCATCGATGGCCCTGCAGGAACCACAGCAGTACCAGCGCCCCTGCAGGGCACCATAATAACATTGTTAGTCAACGAAGGTGATCTGGTATTTTCAGGCCAGGAACTTGTTGTGATGGATGCGATGAAAATGGAGCACGTCATCCAGGCGCCGGTGTCCGGCGAGGTCGCCATGGTGACTGCCGAAGTTGGCGACGCCATCGTTGAAGACCACCCGATTCTTTTCATTGCAGAGCAGGAAGGCATAGAAGGTGAAACACAACAAACCGCAGAACAGGACCTTGACTACATTCGCCCTGACCTTGCAGAGGCGATGACACGGCATGGCTACAAGCTGGACCAAAACCGTGAGGCAGCAGTCGCCAAAAGAAGAAAAAACAACCACCGAACTGTCCGGGAAAATGTCGAAGACATTTGCGACCCAGGTACGTTTATTGAATACGGGTCACTGGCCATTGCAGCCCAAAGACGACGCCGCACAGTGCAGGACCTGATGGAGAACACGCCGGGTGACGGCATGGTCACGGGTATTGGCAGCGTCAATCAGGGACTCTTCCCCGACAAGGATACCCAGTGCGTTGTCATGTCCTACGATTACATGGTCCTGGCAGGCACCCAGGGTCTGCAGAACCATCGAAAGAAAGACCGGATGTTCGAAGTGGCGGAACAGCTCAGGCTTCCCATTATTTTGCTCGCTGAGGGAGGTGGTGGCCGTCCAGGCGATACTGACGGCGCTGGCATTGCAGGTCTGGACTGCCTGGCATTTCAGCTATACGGCTCAATGAGTGGTTTGGTACCAAGAATCGGTATTACTACCGGCCGCTGCTTTGCCGGTAATGCCGTATTACTCGGCTCAAGTGACATTGTTATCGCAACAGAAGATTCAAATATCGGCATTGGTGGCCCGGCAATGATTGAGGGCGGCGGTCTTGGCATCTTCAAACCTGAAGAAGTAGGCCCCATGAGCGTGCAGGTTCCAAACGGCGTGGTTGATATTGCCGTGAAAGATGAAGCAGAGGCAGTTGCTGCCGCTAAAAAGCTGCTGTCTTATTTTCAGGGTGCCACGACTGACTGGGCCTGCCCTGACCAACGCAAGCTCCGCTTCGCCATCCCGGAAAACCGCTTGCGCGTTTATGACATTCGAGAAATCATCGACACGCTGGCCGATGAAGATTCAGTACTGGAACTCAGGCCAGAATTTGGCATCGGTATTATCACGGCATTCGCGCGCATTGAGGGCAGACCTGTCGGCATCTTCGCCAACAATCCCATGCATTTGTCAGGCGCAATCGATTCCGATGGTGCAGACAAAGCGGCACGATTTATCCAGCTTTGTGACGCTTTTGATATTCCGATCATCTCGCTCGTCGATTGCCCCGGCATTATGGTGGGTCCTGAAATCGAAAAAACCGCACTGGTCCGACATGCCGCTCGCCTGTTTGTGATCAGCACCAGTATCACCGTTCCTTTAATGGCCATTGTCATTCGCAAAGGCTATGGACTGGGCGCCCAGGCCATGACCGGTGGCGGCTTCAAGGCCTCAACCTTCACCGTCACCTGGCCAACGGGAGAATTTGGCGGTATGGGACTGGAGGGTGCGGTAAAACTCGGGTATCGAAAAGAGCTTGAGGCGATCGAAGAGCCAGAAGAACGCTTGGCTGAATATGAAAAACGGGTTGCACAAATGTACGATCGAGGTAAAGCCGTTAACTTCGCGACGGCTTTTGAAATTGATGAGGTAATCGATCCCGCCGCCAGCCGCGACTGGATACTTGCCGGCCTGAAATCAGCGCCAACACCACCCAAAAGAGAAGGCAAGAAAAAACCCTTCATCGATACATGGTAATCAGTCACCAGATGCCAAATCGCCTTGCGTTAAGTGTCATCCCACTGACCATAGTTATGGTAGCCCTACTGCTTTGGATAGCAGACCGCGAGGCTGACAAACGTGCACCGGACTTCAGTGCGATCAGCAATGTTAAAACCAAAAAGAGCACTTTTTTTGCCTATCTGTTGCCGTTGGTCCAGCAAGCCAATGAAGAGATTCGCCAGGAACGGATAGCCTTTCTAAAGGTCAGCAAACGACTATTACAAAATCGGCCACTCACAGCGAAGCAAACAGACACTATCCGCCTGCTGGCAAAAAAATATCGGGTAACGGACGAAGAGCCTGTTTCTGCTAATGCCATGACGCTACTGGATCGACGTATCGATAACATTCCTGCGTCTCTGGCACTCGCACAGGCAGCTAATGAATCAGGCTGGGGTACCGCGCGGTTCGCCGTTAAAGGCAACAACTACTTTGGCCTTTGGTGCTGGTCAAGCGATTGCGGCCTGGTACCCAACGAACGGTCAGAGGGGAAAACTCATGAGGTATCGAAGTTCGCCGCGCCCGTCGACGGCGTGAAATACTACATGCAGACCCTCAACTCGCACCCGGCCTACAAGAAACTCAGGGACCTTCGGTTAGAAGCGCGGAACAACGATACCCCGCTGGCAGGGGCACTCCTTGCCGGCGGGCTACTTTCCTACTCTGAACGCGGGGAAGCCTACATCGAAGAACTCCGCGCCATGATCCGCGTCAACAACCTAGGTCAATTTGACCAGGCCAATTTAGACCCGGCGCCCTAGCTCGCCAAAGAACCGAGCGATACGCGCGCTAATGGGACGGCAAGCCCTGCAACATCAACCCGCTGGACGTAAACGGAACCTGCGCTATCGCTGCCGGCGCCACGAGATCCGGAAACAATATAAAGATCCTTCAGGTCGTCACCACCAAAGCAAACACTGGTGCACATAGGCTCGGGTATCTCGATCAGCTGATCGAAGCGCCCATCAGGATGATAGACACCCACTCCGCTTCCACCGGGCAAGGCCACCCAGACCCTGCCATCTTCCGAAACCACCAGACCGTCCGGAGAACCAATGTCGGTCGTCGCGAATATCTGCTTCTCGCCTAGCGTCCCGTCCACCGCTACGCTGTAACAATTAATATGATTGCGCGAAGAATCAGAGTGATAAAGGATTTTACCATCAGGCGAGAAACCCAAACCGTTGGTCAACTGTATGTCGTTGGCCACCTTGCGAGCTGAGCCATCCAGTTCAATCAGGTACAGATCACCGGACTGGGGTTCCCTGCCATCTTCAAAAACAGGACTTGAACCCAGGGAACCTGCATAGATTCGACCGGCCTGATCCGTTGTGATGTCGTTAAAACCGATAAGACCAGCGGCTTCATTTTGATCCAGAACCGTAATCGTTTCGCCCTCGGGCACCGATTTCCAGGAAATATTTCTGCCGGAAACAATCATGCCGCCATTTTCATGGGCGGACATCCCGCCAATGCCTTTGCGGTAAGCAAACACAGTCGTGACATTGCCCTGACGATCGACGCAGAACACGCCCCCATTTAACACATCGCTGTAAAGTAACCCCTGCCCCGGCACCCATATTGGGCCTTCTACCAGACTATAGCCTTCAGCCAGCTTTTCCATACTCACTCCAAAATTGATGGCACGCTTCAAGATACCGATACACCCGGAACTTGTCTATGAACCAGTGCGATCAGCCAGTAACATCAACGCTAATGGAAACCATGTGCAAGCAATAAACTCCTACCATGATGAGTGACCATGATGATTGAGCTGACAGACCTTGCGGTTTCGACCGAGACCTACGCCACCGATTTTCTTGCCCAGAAAACCGGGCTGTCAAAGTCGAAGATCAAAACCACCATGACCAGGGGAGCGGTATGGCTGAAATCAGGGCACAGTGCTAAGCGACTTCGGCGGGCAAAGGCAAAACTGGTTCCCGGCGACCTGGTGTCGATCTACTACTCCCCAGAAGTACTGGAGACAGTGCCGGCTAAACCCATTCTTGTGGACGATCAGTCGAGCTTCTCGGTCTGGGAAAAACCCGTCGGCCTGATGTCCGGTGGCAGCCGCTTCGGGGACCATTGTTCCATCAACCGGGTCGTTGAACAGCAATTAGACCGGCCAACATTCCTGGTGCACCGGCTGGATCGCTACGTCTGGGGCCTCATGGTGCTGGCTCATTCGAAAAGCGCGGCGGCTCATCTATCCGGGCAATTTCAGGAACGGAAAACAACCAAGATCTATCACGCTATTGTTCATGGAAAATTATTGGAAGAACAAGCCATTAATACGCCCGTCGACAACAAGGTCGCCTTTTCAACGGTGAAACCGATCAGCCTTGATGCAGACACAAGCCTGATTGAAGTGCGCATCGAAACCGGTCGAAAACACCAGATCCGCCAACACCTGGCCAGTATCGATCATCCCGTCGTTGGTGACCGCCAGTATGGTTCCCAAGACATGAAGGGAATACAACTCGCCGCGGTGGAACTGGGTTTTAAATCTCCGCTAAACGGAGCGTGGCAAAGTTACGCGCTCGCAGACAACAAACGGCCTGCTTTTCGCCCTCAGGAAGCGAACTGAATCAGTATTCCTGCGGCAACGGCTGAACCAATAACGCCGGCAACGTTCGGGCCCATCGCGTGCATTAGCAGGAAGTTATGCGGGTTGGCTTCCAGGCCCACCTTGCTGACGACCCTTGCCGCCATTGGTACCGCTGAAACGCCAGCCGCGCCGATAAGAGGGTTAATTTTTTGCCTTGATAACAGGTTCATCAGCTTCGCCATCAATACACCGGCGGCCGTGCCAATGGCAAAAGCGACCATGCCAAGGGACAGGATACCGAGCGTCTCCAGAACCAGGAACTGGTCCGCTTGCAGCTTCGACCCAACGGCAAGCCCAAGAAAAATGGTGGTGATGTTGATCAGGGTATTTTGTGTTGTATCACTTAACCGATCTACCACACCGCACTCGCGCATCAGATTACCGAAACAAAACATCCCCAGAAGTGGCGCAGCACTCGGCACCATCAATGCGACAAGCACCAGCAACATGAGCGGAAAGAATATCTTTTCCCGGTCGGACACCACCCTCAGCTGTGTCATTTCGATCTTTCTTTCGGACTCTGTGGTCAGCAATCTCATGATCGGGGGCTGAATAATAGGCACCAGCGCCATATAGGAATAGGCCGACACTGCAATGGCGCCCAGCAAATGAGGCGCAAGTTGTCCGGCCACATAAATTGCGGTCGGGCCATCTGCGCCACCAATAATGCCGATCGCTGAGGCTTCAGCCAAATTAAAATCAAAAATCCCAAGCGAGGTCAAACCCAGCGCGCCGAGCAATGTGGCGAATATCCCGAACTGTGCGGCCGCTCCCAGGAAAAGGGTTTTGGGATTGGCCAGCAGGGGACCAAAGTCAGTCATCGCACCAACGCCCATGAAAATCACCAGCGGGAAGACCCCCGTCTCGATGCCCATGGAATAGAACTGGTGGAGAACACCGTTCCCTACGGCAATATCAACACCGGGAATGTTGGCGAGGATGCCACCAAAACCAATCGGCACCAGCAACAAAGGTTCGAAGCCTTTCGCGATCGCGAGGTAAAGAAGACCCAAACCAACAAGCAGCATCACACCCTGATCCAGTGATAGCTGGGCGATCCCCGTACCCTGCCAAAGTTCTATCAGCTGTTCCATCAACTATCCAAGGGTAATCAGGGTATGGCCAGCGTCTACCGCATCACCCTCACGGACAAGCACCTGGCTGACTGTCCCGCCACTGGCAGCACGGATTTCCGTTTCCATCTTCATTGCTTCCAGAATCAGTACAACGTCACCACTGGCGACAACATCCCCCGGTTGCACGACAATCTTGAATATATTCCCGGCAAGCGGTGCGGTGATCCCGACGCCTGCCGGCGCGGGCGCCGAACTTACTGCAACCGGCGTCGTAGATTCAATGTCGCCACCCTCTGTTACCTTCACGACGAACTGTTCGCCGGACACTTCCACTGTATAGACGGCGGACCCGGCGGCAGTTGTTGTCGAGGCGGGTGCCTGGCGCTCGATTTCCGGGCTGGGTTCAAATGCTGCAGGGTTTGTTCTGTTTGCCAGGAACTTCAATCCAACCTGCGGGAACAGCGCATAGGTCAGCACATCATCATCGATATTTTCACCGAACTGCAGACCTTGCTCATTTTCTTTCGACAGCAGTTCCTGCTTCAGGCGGTCGAACTCCGGTTCCAAATTATCTGCGGGTCTGCAGGTGATTGGGGCATCGCCGCCCAGCACCCGGGCCTGTAATTCACTATCCACCGGCGCCGGTGTCGATCCATATTCACCCTTAAGAACGCCTTCTGTCTCTAGCGCAATATTCTTGTAGCGTTCCCCAAGCAGAACGTTCATCACCGACTGGGTGCCAACAATCTGCGAGGTAGGCGTAACGAGGGGAATAAATCCCAGGTCTTTGCGCACCCGCGGGATCTCTTCCAGCACTTCATCGAGCCGGTCGGTAGCGTTCTGTTCTCTTAACTGGTGTTCAAGATTAGTGAGCATGCCTCCGGGCACCTGGGCAACGAGAATCCTTGAATCGGTTCCCCTGAGGGCTCCTTCAAACCGAGCATACTTTTTACGAACTTCCCTGAAGTAGGCCGGGATTTCCTGTAGTTGTCGAATATCGAGACCTGTCTGCCGCTCGGTCCCTTCCAGCATCGCAACAATGGCCTCTGTGGGTGAGTGACCATAGGTCATGCTCATTGAAGAGATCGCTGTATCGACGTTATCGATCCCTGCTTCGATAGCTTTCAGGTAAGTGGCAGAAGACAGTCCTGTGGTCGCGTGACAATGCATGTGAATGGGCACATCTACGATTTTTTTTAGCCGACTCACCAGCTCATAGGCGGTATAGGGGGTCAGCAATCCTGCCATGTCCTTGATCGCAATCGAATCGGCGCCCATCTCACAAAGCCGCGCGCCCATCTGAACCCAGGTATCGATGTTATGAACGGGGCTCACGGTATAGGAAAGTGTGCCCTGGGCGTGTCGGCCCTGCTTTCTTACCGCAGCAACTGCCCTTTCAAGATTTCGCGGATCGTTCATCGCGTCAAAAATGCGGAACACATCGACGCCGTTTACTGCAGCCCGCTCGACAAACTTATCGACAATGTCGTCGGCATAATGCCGGTAACCAAGAATGTTCTGGCCTCGAAATAGCATCTGTTGCGGGGTATTTGGCATTGCCTTCTTTAATTCCCGGATTCGATCCCAGGGATCTTCGCCGAGGAATCGAATGCAGGCGTCAAAGGTAGCGCCGCCCCAGCTCTCCAGGGACCAGTATCCGATCTCATCGAGTTTTCCCGCAATGGGCAGCATGTCATCGATTCGCATCCGGGTTGCGAACAGTGACTGGTGGGCATCACGCAGCACAACTTCCGTGATACCTAGCGGGGTTTTATCGCTCATGGTAAAAGCCTTTCTTATTGCCCCGGGTGGGGGCGCTTATTCTTACTTTCATGTCTGTGAGCTTTGTAAGCTCATGCGTTCGCCATTGGTGGCGGCGAACGAACTATTTAACACAGGGAGCGGATCATTGCCAAGACCAACCTGCGGTTTCTACTTGCAGTATATCGCTTATCGATATACTCTACAAAAATGATTAAGAGCTTTAGTTGTCGTGATACCGAAAAACTTGCTCACAACTACCGTGTCAGACGCTTTATGGCGTTTGAGCGCATTGCTCAACGCAAATTGATGCAACTAAAAGCCGCTGAAACCCTAGATATGCTTCGTACGCCACCCGGAAATCGATTGGAGGCGCTGAAAAGCGATAGGAAGGGTCAGTACAGTATCCGTATTAACGGACAATGGCCGCTCTGTTTTCGATTTGAAAATGGTCATGCTTATGATGTTGAAATTGTGGACTACCACTAGGAGATTAATATGACACGACTAAACCCTGTACATCCGGGCGAAATTTTAAAGCATGAGTTCATGGAACCTTTCGGTTTATCCAGCAATCGACTTGCTAAACACATAGGCGTTACGCCGGCACGTATTAATGAAATTGTACGGGCACGCCGAGGAATTACTGCTGAAACAGCGCTAAGGTTGGCCCAATATTTTAACACTGACGCTCAAAGCTGGATGAACCTGCAACACCATTATGAGCTAGAGGTGGCTGAGCAAGCCATAGGAAAAGAAGTAGCGAGGATTCAACCGAGAGCTGCAGCTGTTTAAATATTTGATAACCCTATTTATCGGGTGTCAGAAAGAGCTCTAGATCCAGTCGCTCTACTCCAATAGTTCCTTTTGTAAAAACACTGACTTCCCTATGGATTTTAGGCCTTGCATATTACCTAAGCCTAGAGACCGCTTCAGTATTTCAGGGATCCATATAAAAGGACGCAATGGGCAGCATGTCATCGATTCGCAACCGGGTTGCGAACAGTGACTGGTGGGCATCACGCAGCACAACTTCCGTGATACCTAGCGGGGTTTTATCGCTCATGGTAAAAGCCTTTCTTATTGCCCCGGGTGGGGGCGCTTATTCTTACTTTCATGTCTGTGAGCTTTGTAAGCTCATGCGTTCGCCATTGGTGGCGGCGAACGAACTATTTAACACAGGGAGCGGATCATTGCCAAGACCGGCCTGCAGTTTCTATTCCGGCTGAACCGACAATGCTACTCCGGCAATGACTCGATAAAGGCAACGAGCGCCTTTCTGGAGCGAATTCTCACGAACCTGATGTGGCGATAGCGAGCATCAGTCATTGCCGCGAGATACTGCCTGCGATTTTTACTCAGACTGGTCAGGCACCACCAAATAATCGAGTCACGACTGAAGAATGCCTTCCTGAGGCTCTCCCGGTTACCCGCCCACAATGTTTCTTTTGTCACCGAGCGGCGAATGGTTCGGCTAATGACCTGGCACAGGATCAGCCAGTAGGGAAGATCCAACCAAACCACCAGCTGCACTCGCTTCCATTTGATCGGCACGGTTTTCGAATAATTCCCATCCAGCACCCAGGATTCTCCCTCGAGCGAGCGTTCCAGGTTGGAAAACAATTCCTGTTCAGTTGATTCGGTCCAGTTGGGCTTCCACTGGATTTCATCCAGCTCCACGTAGGGATAACCAAGCTTTTTAGCGATCAATTTTCCCGCGGTGGATTTGCCACTGCCACTGCAGCCGACGATATTGATTCGTTGAAAGTTCAATCCTTCGCGACTGGATGGTTCGGAAGCGCTAATGGCATCGACCTCATTGAAGGTATTTGACCTTGGAACAACAGAGCGCCAATACCAGGGCAGGTGCCTGCCGTCGCCTACCCGGCGCCATCTTCAGTGTATTGTTTACTGGTTGGGAAGCTGGCAAAGACATCACGTACTCGACCAGAAGTGGCCAGATACAATGTGCAGTATGCAGTCACAATCAGGCCAACCAATACTGGCAGTCCAGCAATTCCAACCATGGCAACTTGGGCTATCTGAAGCACCAGCTGGCACCCCACACTGACTAACAGGATTAGCCGTCCATGTTTCCAAATATTTCGTATTAATTTCCTGGAACCATTATTCCGAGCAACCAAAATGTAAAGAATTACCACGGGGGGAATAGACGCGAGCATTAGGAATGGCGAATCAACTGACAGAACAGAAACGTCGATGTAACTGTTACTTCCAGTTATTCCACCGCGAGACGCCAGCAAGGACAAGGGCCCATATAGGAGGAAGCGAGACGACACAGTAACGATCAGGGTCAAAAACAAACCTGGCTTTAGGACCCCATCATCAGTGAAATCGTCAATACTGTAATTCAAACCACAGCCTCGGACCTGGATCGACCCATACCCGTAAAGGAACCAATGGCCCCTTTAATAGTTCTGGCGGAGAGGGAGGGATTCGAACCCTCGATGGGCTATTAACCCATACTCCCTTAGCAGGGGAGCGCCTTCGACCACTCGGCCACCTCTCCGGGAAATGTAAATGGTGCGCTGGGAGGGAGTCGAACCCCCGGCCTTCTGGTTCGTAGCCAGATGCTCTATCCAGCTGAGCTACCAGCGCACAGCGAGGGCGCAGTATAGTGAGATCATTGCTCGATCTCCAGAGGTGGTTGAAAAACCTTTAAAAAAAATGATTGCCAGACAACTTGTCCGGGAAATCAGGATTATGAGATGATCACCCTAATTGCTGCTATTCAGGAATAACCCATGCCACCACTGGTTTCCGAGGGTCTCAACCTCGCGCTCTACGGCATGGGGACCGTATTTGTGTTCCTAACGCTGCTGGTATTGGCGACCATGCTGATGTCCTGGCTGGTTACCCACAGGGAAACCGCCGCCGTTGTGGCGCTACCTGCTGATTCAGCCGGCGCCAAGATGGCTGCCATCACCGCCGCGATCCACCAGCATCGGAACCGCTAAGCCATACCGCCTAAAGTTTAAGTTTTAAGCACAGCTGTGATAGTTTGCAGTTCGCATTAGCTCGGGGTTTTCATTTCTTGGAAGTACTACAGTTACTGGTCAGCGGGATCTCTCAAGGATGCGTCTATGGTTTGATCGCCCTTGGCTTTGTCCTGATCTACAAAGCAACCGAAATGGTCAATTTTGCCCAGGGTGACCTGATGATGCTTGGGGCGTTCTTCGCCTACAGCTATATCAACATATTTGAACTGCCCTTCTACCTGGCCTTTCCGGCCACAATTTTGACAATGGCCATTATTGGCGCACTGACCGAACGGCTACTGCTTCGACCGATGATTGGTGAGCCACACTTCTCGGTACTCATGTTGACCATCGGCCTGGGTTTTATCCTGCGCGCCGTTGCCGGCGCGATCTGGGGCAACGAACCACGCTCTCTCAGTACACCCTACGCAGGCGGCGTTATAGACCTGAATGGCCTGATCATTGGTTACGAAAATATGGTGATCATTCTTGGCACGGCAGCGCTGTGTCTGCTGCTTTACCTCTTTTTCAGATTTACGCGACTTGGGCTCGCCATGCAGGCAGCGTCACAAAACCAGCTAGCCGCGTTTTATGTCGGCATTCCGGTGAAACGAGTCTATTCAATGGTGTGGGCCATTTCTGCGTCAATTTCTGCCGTCGCAGGCATTCTGGTGGCACCGGTATCGCTCATTGATCCACTAATGGGGTTTGTCGGTATCAAGGCTTTTGCGGCCGCCATTGTCGGCGGGTTTGGCAGCCTGCCCGGAGCGATCGTCGGCGGGTTAATCATTGGAATCGTCGAACAGTTCGCCGGGCTCTACCTGCCCCCCGGCTTTTCCGATGTCAGTGCCTACGTCATTCTTTTAGCCATGTTGTTGATTCGGCCACAGGGTATTTTTGCCAGCATGCAGCGGAAAAAGGTCTAGCGGTCAGATGAGATTCATCAAAAAAACCCATTACAACCAGGACATTCAACTGTTCAAACATCAGGGCCAGCTGTTCTGGTACGGGGCTCTCGGCGTCGCTCTCCTGCTGTCTCCCCTGGTGTTATCTGATTTCTATCTCGGCGAACTGTCGCTGGTATTTATCTACGCGATTGCCGGTATCGGTTTAATGCTGTTGACCGGCTATACGGGCCTGGTGAGCCTTGGACACGCTGCCTTCCTTGCGATCGGTGCTTACACCCATGCTTACCTGCTGGCGCAAGGCTGGCCGTTTCCAGTTTCCATACTTTGCGCCACGCTTCTCTCAAGCCTGGTTGGCGCAATTATCGGCATTCCCGCCCTAAGAATGACCGGGATCTATCTTGCGGTCGCGACCCTGGCATTCGCCATCATCGTTGAGCAGGTGCTCAGTCACTGGGTGTCAGTGACCGGTGGTTTTCGCGGCATGGCGGTGGAACTTCCCTCGATTGGTTCATTTTCTCTGGACGGCAGCGTCACTTTCTATTTTCTTTGCCTTTTTATTCTGACAGGTTGCCTGTTGCTGGCGCTGAACCTGCTGCGCACCTCGACCGGCAGGGCAATGACTGCTATTCGAGACTCTGAAATCTCGGCACAAAGCATGGGGATTCACCTTGCCTACACAAAGACCCTGGCTTTCGGTATCAGCGCAGGATTCACGGGGCTGGCGGGCAGCCTGCTAGCGCACAAGATCGGCTATCTGGCGCCGGACAGTTTTACCCTGTTGATCTCGATCCAGCTGCTACTAATGGTGGTCGTTGGCGGCCTTGGGTCCCTTCACGGCGTGATCTACGGCGCCCTCTTTATTGGTCTTCTGCCACAGGGGCTGGCATTACTGAGAGATACACTGCCCCCTGCACTGGCGCAGATTCCAGGACTTGAGCCCGGGATATTCGGCCTTATCCTGGTGCTTGTTCTGATTTATGAACCCCAGGGCATTTATGGTCGCTGGCTAAAGATCCGCAGCTATTTTGAAGAATTTCCGTTATACCGCAAAGCAACGCACAAGCGTCAGCGCAGCTACCTAAGAACGGAGCGACTCAAATGAGCTTGCTCACCGCGAACAATCTTTCCCTCTCGTTTGGTGGCGTCCATGCCGTGGAAGATGTCAGCTTCAGCGTTAACAAGGGTGAGGTGTTCAGCATTATTGGCCCCAATGGGGCGGGTAAGACGACCTTATTTAACCTGATCAGTCGAATCTACGATGCGAGTACCGGTTCAATCCGCTTCAACGAACAGGACATCAGCCAGGTACCCACCCACCGAATCGCAGAACTGGGAATCGCCCGAACGTTCCAGAACACTGAACTTTTTGAACAGGAAACGGTACTGCGAAACCTACTGATTGGCCAGCACGTGCACCGACGCACCAACCTTTTACAGGAGTTCCTGTTTCTGCCCTCGGCCAGACAGCAGGAGCTTAGGTTTCGCAAAGACGTCGAAGACGTTATTGACCTTCTCGATCTTCAGCACTACCGCCACCAGGTCATCGCGAACCTGCCTTATGGCGTACGCAAGATGGTCGAAGTCGCGCGAGCACTCTGTCTCAAGCCCAGGCTTTTGTTGCTGGACGAACCGTCATCCGGCCTGAACCCTGAGGAGACAGAAGACCTGTCCTTTCAGATTGAAGACATCAATGAGGAACTGGGCACAACCATCATTATGGTAGAGCACGACATGAACCTGGTTTCCAGGACGTCTACCCGGGTGATGGCCCTGGCGGACGGCAAACTGATTGCGGTCGGTTCACCGGTGGAAATCCAGCAACACCCTGAAGTCCTCAAAGCTTACCTGGGAGAGTAATGTGTCGATTCTTGAACTGACCAATATCGAAACCTACTACGGCCCCATTATGGCGATTCGCGGTGTCAGCATGTCTGTCCGGGAAGGTGAAATCAGCGTTCTGCTTGGCGCTAATGGCGCCGGTAAGACCACGGTACTGAAGACCATCAGCGGCGCGATGGAGCCACAAAAGGGCAAGATATTGTTCAGGGGAAAAGAAATCCAGGGTATAGACCCAGATAAAACTGCCCGGCTGGGTATCGCTCATGTGCCGGAAGGACGAGAAGTTTTCCCCTTCCTGTCGGTACAGGAAAACCTTGCCATGGGTGCCTACTCAAGAAATGACAATGAAGTGGACGCCGATATAGACCTTGTCTACGACTACTTCCCCATCCTGGCGGGGAAACGAAAACAACAGGCCGCATTCCTTTCCGGGGGCCAGCAACAAATGCTCGCTATCGGACGCGCACTGATGCTTCGCCCCTCTTTAATGCTGTTGGACGAACCTTCTCTGGGCTTATCACCCAAACTGGTTGCCGAAATTGCAGAGATTATTGTCAGGGTAAACAAAGAACAAAACGTGACTATTTTCCTGGTGGAGCAGAACGCCAAAATGGCCCTGGACATAGGACACTACGGCTACGTCATGGAAGTCGGTCGAATCGTCATGGAAGATAGCTGCGAGAAACTAAGCCAGGCCGCAGATATCCAGGAGTTCTACCTGGGCGTAAAGGATGAAGGTGTTCGAGGCCGCAGGCGCTGGAAACAAAGGAAAACCTGGCGATGACCGCCAGCCACACAGTTGATATCAGCGTCGATCCGCCGGTTGTTGGCATCGATGGTTTCAGCAATATACCTGCGCTGTTCTGGCACCGCGTCACCGCCAATCCCGAACGTCTGGTGATTCGCGAAAAAGACTACGGTATCTGGAACGAATACACCTGGGCTGACTATGGAAAAAATGCGAAATACGCCGGCCTGGGGTTAATGTCACTGGGTCTGAAACCTGGAGACGTCTGTTCGATTGCGGCGGAAATTTGCAAAGAATGGTTGTTCGCTGATTTAGGGATCGTCTGCGCCGGCGGCATTACCAACGGCGTCTACCCGACTGATGTGTCAAACCAGGTGACATACCTGGTGAATGACAGTGGTACCCGCTTCTATTTCGCCGAGGATGAAGAACAGTTAGACAAAATTTTGGACGTTCGGGACAACACGCCCTCGCTCGAAAAAATTATCATCTTCGACATGGAGGGTCTGCGGAACTTTCAAGACGATATGTGTATCAGTTTCGAGGCGCTACTCGAGCTGGGCGCCGCCTATGAGACAGCGCACCCGGATGCCTGGACAACTTCAATTGATGCCGCGGACGCGGAAGACCTTTTAACACTGACCTATACCTCGGGCACCACCGGGCCGCCAAAAGGCGCGATGATCAGCCATCGCAATATGCTTTACATGATGATCACGCTGCAACGGGTTTGCGGGATTTTTGAAAGCGATGAACAGGTCGGGTTTCTGCCGCTCGCCCATGTCGCCGGTCGGATGTTCTATACGTTCGCGACGATAGAAGCGAACTCGGTGATTAATCTGGTGGAAGATGTCGAAACCGTCACCCAGGATCAGCAGGAAATCGCACCGTCCATACATTTCGCGGTTCCCAGGGTCTGGGAAAAACAATACAGCACCATTTCGATCAAGCTAAAAGAAGGCACCGCGTTCGGTCGATGGGCTTACGACCTTGCGATCAGGATAGGTTCAGCGGCCGCTGCTTACCGAAAGGCAGCAAAGCCCATCCCTTTGCTGTTGCGCGGCGCAGTATTTACCGCCGACCAACTTGTCTTAAAAAACATTCGACGAGTGCTCGGTATCAATGAGGCCAGGTGGCTGTCAACCGCTGCGGCACCGATTGCACCCGAACTCATCGACTGGTACTGGTCACTGGGAAGGCCGATGTATGAAGTGTACGGGCAAACAGAATGCACCGGCGTTATTACTGCCAACGAACCCGGCAAGTTAAAAATCGGCAGCGTGGGCCACGCTGCACCTGATGCGGAAGTCGTGCTCTCGGATGAGGGCGAGGTATTGTTGAAAAGTCCCGGCGTTATCCGTGGCTATTGGAAACAGACAGAAAAAACAGCTGAAACATTTAAGCAGGGCTGGCTGTATACCGGGGACGTCGGGCGAATTGACGAAGACGGATACATTTATGTCATCGATCGCATCAAGGACATCATCATCACCGCCGGCGGCAAAAACATCACCCCGAGTGAAATCGAGAACCAACTGAAGTTTTCCCCATTCATCTCTGATGCTGTGGTTATCGGCGATAAACGGCCCTACCTGACCTGTCTTGTCATGATCGATCAGGAAAACGTGACCAAGTATGCGCAGGATCGAGACGTGCCATTCACTAACTACACCAGCTTATGTCACACTGACGCTGTTCAGGAATTGATCTGGGAAGAGATCGAAAAGGTTAACCAGAAGTTTGCCCGGGTGGAAACTATCAAGAAGTGTCGTCTGATCGACCAACTGCTCGACCCGGAAGACGAAGAACTGACACCAACCATGAAACTTAAACGAAAAGTCGTCAACGAAAAATATGCGGGAATGATCGATGAAATGTACTAATAAAGCCCTCCTTCTAACCTCATTATTCGCGCTCGCCAGTTGCGGTGGTGATAGCACCCTGGAAACCAGCGCAGTATCAGAAGCCACTCAGGGCGTGTCAGATTCAGAAATTATTTTGGGCAGCCACACTGACCTGTCAGGCCCCGTTGCGATCTGGGGAGTGGGTTCGATCAACGGCGCACGAATGCGCTTCGAGGAAGCCAATGAGGCCGGTGGCGTAAATGGTCGGCAGATCAAGTTTGTCGTCGAAGACACTCAGTACCAGATTCCAAGGGCGATCCAGGCTGCAAACAAACTGATCAACCGCGACAAAGTGTTCGCCATGGTGCTGGCCCTTGGGACACCCACCAACAATGCCGTACTCACCCAGCAACTGAAAGCGGGTATACCGAACATGTTCCCCCTGACCGGCGCACGAAGCATGGTTGAGCCATACCATGATCTGAAGTTTGCTCAGCGTGGCATCTACTATGATGAAATCAGGGCTGGCGTGAAGTACTTCCTGGAAGAAATGGGCAAGGAAAAGCCCTGTGTCATCTACCAGGACACGGACTACGGGCAGGAAATCCTTGAGGGTGCGGAAGACCAGCTCAAGGAAATGGGCCAGGCGCTGGTAGGTGTTTCTGCGCACAAACCCACAGAATCCGAATTTACGGCCTCTATCATTCGACTTCGTAACGCCCAGTGTGATGTTGTGTTTATGGGTACGATCCACAGAGATACCATTTTGATTCTGGAAGCCGCGAGGAAAATGAAATTTGACGTCGTTTTCGTCGGCAACAATGCGGCCTACGGGCAAGTCATCGCCGAGCAGGAAAGCGGTTCCGGTGAGGGTTATCACGCCTTTGTACATATGGCGAAGCTTTACAAGGAAGATGGTCTATCGGATAAGGTTGAACGCTGGTGGGATCGCTACGAGGCACGCTTCAACGTCGAGCCTGGCATCCCCGCCATGGAAGGATACCGGGCCGCGGATCTTGTTGTCACCGCGCTCGAGAATGCAGGCCCTGACCTCGACAAGGCCGGTTTCCTGGCTGCGACCGAAGCGATCACGGACTACCAGGATATCTTTGGATATCAAATCCAGTTCGGCCCCGGAGATCACAAGGGCGTGAGCGAATCCCTGCTTTCCGTGGTTGAAAACGGCAAGTGGAAGACGTTGGCGACCGCCATCTCCTACTAGTCGAGCGCTGGCCCATCAGCATTTTTTACCGTGCAATTGGCAACCTGGTTATTCCGGTCACCTTTCTGATCGCGGTATCGGTCATCGCCTTAAATCTTCAGCGACTACCCCCTGCTCCCGACACACTATGGGTAATTGGGCCCAGTGTCGCGCTCGCGATCTCAGGCACCCTGGCGTTAGCCTACAATCGATCCAGGGTTTTCTTTGCCTGCATTACCCTCGCTTTTTGCCTCTGGCTACGGGGCCAGCAAATGGCCCCCGACTTCAGGGAACTTATCATCATGGGTTTCGTGCCGCTCAATTTCCTGTTGATTTGTTTTTCCCGGGAACGCGGAGTATTCACTTCCCGGGGATTGAGCCGACTATTTTTTATGGCCGTGGCGATCGCGCTCATTATCTACCTGATCGAACTACAGTGGGTCCTGCCAGATCCGCTGACCGACCCCCTGGGTGATCCGGTCTCGCTTGTCCTTCTGTACTCGCCCTTTCACCAGGTGGCCAGCCTGCTCCTGGGTATTTCCATTCTGGGCTGCATTATCCTGACGGGGTTCGATAACACTCCTATCACCCAGGGACTCACCACCGCTCTCGGTGGACTGGTTCTGGGTTATCTCTTAGCGGTCGAACATGGTTGGGAAATTTTTCTGATGGCCAGCAGCGTGTATATGGGTGCCAACATTATTCGCGATTCGTACAACATGGCATATCGAGATGAATTGACCGGCCTGCCCCACCGCCGCGCCCTTAATGAGCTGTTTGATTCCCTTGGCAGAACCTACAGCCTGGCGATGCTGGACGTCGATCACTTCAAAAAATTCAATGACGCCCACGGACACGATATTGGTGACCAGGTGTTGCAAATGGTAGCGTCGCGCATCGGGCAGGTGGGAGGCGGCGGTAAGGCATTCCGCTATGGCGGGGAAGAATTCTCCGTGGTCTTTGCAGGCATGGATAAAGAAGATGCCTTTTACCATCTTGATGAGGTCCGAAAGTCCATCCAGAACTACGAAATGGTGATACGAAAGGAACCGCGCCAGGAACAAGCAGAGGAACCAAGCGGCAAGAAGCAGCGGAAAAAAGGCTCCTTCAGGCGGGCCAGCGAAAAGGTCTCAGTGACTATCTCTATCGGTGTCGCCGATCGTACAGCGAGCGGGCAAACACCCTTTGATGTTCTTAAAGCGTCGGATGAAGCTTTGTACGCCGCAAAGAAAGCCGGTCGAAACAAGGTTAGTATGAGCAGTTAGGCATCAGCATCAACAACAAATACAAGGAAGCTCCATGACCAAACCCGATGGAATAAATTTACTGACCGATACCGCTTCGCTGATCGCCATTAACGGTGAACCCTCAGCTAACACCACCGTAAAAAAAATCACGCGACTGGAGCGGCACAGTAAAAACTTCATTGCCAGAAGTCCATTCTGCCTGCTTGCCACCTCTTCCAGTGAAGGCTGCGATGCGTCTCCACGTGGCGATGCGCCAGGCTTTGTGTACTGCCTTGATGACACTACCCTGTTAATTCCAGAAAGGCCGGGAAACAGGATTGCTGACAGCATGAGGAACATTATTAACCATTCCGAAATGGGGCTGCTGTTCCTGATCCCCGGCCGGGATGACACCTTGCGAGTAAATGGCCGCGGATACCTTACGGATCACCCGCCCTACCTTGAACTACTTGCGGCCCAGGCAAAGACACCTAAACTCGCCATCGTACTTGATGTCACCGAGCTCTATTTCCACTGTGCCAAAGCCTTTATTCGGTCTGGCTTATGGGACATCAACAGGCATATGCCAGCGGACGAACTGCCAACCCTTGGTACAATGATTCTGGAACAGATAAACGGAGAACCACCTTCAAAAGCGCTACAGGACAATATTGACAAGGCTTTAGAAGAGGATTCCAGGGAGAATCTGTACTAGAACACTCATAGCCCAGGGCCTTTCGTTACACCTTCGTTACACCTGTTGCCCCCTTTAGGCCAAAGTTGTAATATTACAGCATTAAGAACCTCACCCAAACTACTGTAATATTATGAAACCCGGCAACTTCATCCTGGACCTGCTTCGCACCTACGGCCAAAAGGGCACCAGCGCGCAAAATCTGATGTCCAGTTCCAGGATGTTCAACTTCAGTGAAAACCTGATTCGAGTCACCCTTTCTCGCCTGGCTGCACGTGGCCTCATAGAAAATTTCGAACGAGGCCATTATCGACTCGCTGAACTTTCTGACCCTATTACTGAATTCATTGAGGAATGGCGTCTCGGGGAGTCCAGGCGAAGACCATGGGAGCAAGGATCATTTCTAATGGTGCAGTCAGCACAACCAACAGACAAAGAAAGATGGCTTCTGACTTCAACTGGTTTCAGACAGCTTCGAGCAGGACTCTGGCTGAGGCCTGACAATCTGCGCAGAACCGGACCATTACTGATCGGCTGGCTAAATGAGCTAGGCCTGTCTGACGAGCCCATCGTTGGCGAACGGCTGATGCTTCAGAAGAAGGATTACCATTCGCTTGTCGATGACTACCGCATCAACAAACTCGACCAGCTATACCTGGACTTTGTTTCCAGACTTGAAAGCAGTACCGATAACCTGCAGAAGAAACCCACGGACCTTGCAATGATCGAAAGTTTCACCCTGGGCGGCGAAGCACTTCACCTGCTGGCGAAGGACCCTTACCTGCCGGCCGAACTCCAGGATCCCCGGAATCGAGAGCGCTTATGGCAGACAATGCTGCGATACGATGAACTGGGCCGCAGCATCTGGTCACCCGCGCAGGGCAGCATGCCTACATCAATCACAAGCTTTGGATAGAGGACAACATGACAACGAACATTCGAGAGCTACTCACCGCCGAGGAACTAGCAAGGGTAACGAGTAAAGATGACCTGAGAGCGGCGTGCATCGTGCTGTTCGACTGGGCCATGGTCATCGGGCTTTTCGTCCTGGCTGCAGCATTTCCCAATCCAGTGACAATGCTATTTACCGTGCTTCTCCTCGGTGGGCGGCAAATGGCCTTCGGTGTGCTTGTTCATGAAACCGGGCATAAATCATTTTTCACTTCACAGAGCGTTAACGACTTCGTTGCAACCTGGCTTTCCGGCTACTGGGTTTTTTCTGACAAAGACGCCTATATGAAGGGGCACCTGATGCATCACAAGGATTGTGGAACGGTTGATGATCCGGACCTGAAAAATTTTGACGCCTATCCTGTCTCTATCACCAGTTTCAAACGAAAAGTATTAAGAGATATCACCGGAAAGATTGGCTGGCGACGGATCGTATCGATTGGTCGATCACTGTACCGTTTCAACGAGTTGAAACCCGGTGTAAAAAAAATGTTGGCTGGCGGCGTCATCTGTAACCTTGCACTTTTGCTGGCGCTGTCCGTCGCCGGATTCGCGGAGTTGTACGCCCTGTGGGTGATCGCGTTTATGACCAGCCACATGTTGATCACCCGTATTCGGCAAATCGCAGAACATGCCGCGGTGCCAGATCATTTTGATCCTGATATTCGGCTGAACACCAGAACCATATACATCAGTTGGTTAGAAGCTTTGCTGGTGGCGCCCCACGGCCTGAACTTCCATCTTGAACATCACCTGATAGCCTCTGTACCAATCTACAGGCTTCGGGAGTTACATCAAATATTGCTGCATAAGGGCTACTACGAAGGGATTGAGTTCCCTAAAGGGTATCTGGGCCTGTTGCGGCGGGTCACCTACGCAACGTAGGAGGCGTGCTCTATGTCTGGTCTGTTTCAGGGGAGTCTTGCGGGGCAGTCGAATCAGGTGACTCACCCTGTTCTGACAACTCGAATGCAGAATGCAATGCTCTTGCCGCCAGCTCCAAATACTTCTCTGCAAGGACCACCGAGATTTTAATTTCAGAAGTTGAAATCATCTGGATATTAATCGATTCGTCAGCCAACACTTTAAACATCCTGCTGGCCACACCGGCGTGGGAGCGCATTCCAACCCCAACCAATGACAACTTGGCGATTTTATTGTCGCCCGACACCTCTCTGGCATCAATGTTTTTTGCAATATTTTCCAGAATCTGTTTCGCCTGGTTGTAGTCATCTCGCCGAACGGTAAAAGTGAAGTCTGTGCTCATGTCCGCAGCCACGTTCTGAACTATCATGTCTACTTCAATATTCGCATCGCTGATTGGGCCCAGAATAGCCGAAGCAATACCGGGCACATCTTTGACACCCAATATCGTTAACTTTGCCTCGTCACGGGTAAACGCTATCCCTGAAATGATTGGTTGCTCCATTGAATCGTCCTCTTTGGTGATCAACGTGCCAGGTTTTTCTTCAAAGCTAGACAAAACTCGAAGGGGCACCTGGTACTTACTGGCAAACTCTACCGCCCTGGTATGCAGAACCCGGCTACCTAAGCTGGCTAGCTCCAACATTTCCTCAAACGTCATCTGCTTAAGACAACGGGCACCTTCAACAACTCTCGGGTCAGTCGTAAAGACGCCTTCCACATCTGTATATATCTGGCACTCATCAGCCTTCAGCACTGCCGCGAGAGCAACGGCCGTTGTATCCGAGCCGCCACGACCCAAGGTTGTTACGTGGCCCTTTTGGTCGATACCCTGGAATCCCGCTACTACCGGAACGATGCCGTCTGAGATCTTCGCATGGAGCACTGTTTCGTCAATTTCCAGGATCCTCGCTTTGCTGTGCTCGCTGTCTGTCAGGATACTGGCCTGCCAGCCTAAAACTGATTCTGCTTTAACCCCATGTTTCAGCAAGGTCATCGCCAACAGGGCTATGGTTGCCTGCTCACCGGTGGACAGCAAAACATCCAGTTCCCGTCGAGCATCCAAGCCATCGTAATTAACCTCATTCGCCAACGACACAAGTCGATCGGTTTCATCACCCATTGCTGAAACGACGACCACCACATCATGTCCAGCATTCCTTGAACGAATAATGCGCGCAGCAATATTTTCGATTCGCTCAACCGATGCGACGGAGGTTCCACCAAATTTTTGGACAAACAACGACATGCGGCCTTAACCGGTTTTGAAAGGGCGCCTATTTAATAGAAATTTGACGAAAAAAACTACAGAAGATTTCGGGCAAATTGCTCAACACTCGCCAAAGCCGCTGGTAGTGAGTCCGGATCAGAGCCGCCAGCACGTGCCATATCGGGGCGCCCACCACCCTTACCACCTACCTGTGAGGCGATGTGGTTCACCAGGTCTCCAGCGTGAAATCGATCTGTCAGGTCCTTGGTTACCCCGACAATCAGGCCAACTTTCCCCTCACTAACCGTGCCAAGAACAATGATTCCACTGCCGATCTTGTTTTTTAGCTGGTCAAGCACATCCGGCAATGATTTTGGGTCGGCACCATCCAACTGACTGACGACAAGCTTCACTCCCCCCAGATCAATGGCAGATTCAGCAATATCTGGACCTACACCGCCGGTCGCCAGCTTTCGGTTGAGATCCGTAATCGTTTTCTCCAGCTTCTTATTCTGGTCAATCAACGCACGCAACTTATCCGCCAGATTGTGGTTGTCAGCTCGAACCAGACTACCTGCTTGCGATAGTAGGTCTTCATTGCTTTCAACCTGTGTCAGCGCGGCCGAACCGGTGATTGCTTCAATTCTTCTGACCCCGGAGGCGACCCCCTGCTCTGATACAATCCTGAAAATACCAATGTCCCCGGTACGGGCGGCATGAGTTCCACCGCAAAGTTCCACTGAGAACCCATCACCCATTGTCAGTACGCGAACCTCTGCGCTGTACTTTTCGCCAAAAAGTGCCATGGCACCCTTGTTACGGGCCGATTCCAGGTCCATTACTTCCGTTTCAATAGCACTGTTAGCCCGAATTTCGGTATTAACCAGTCGTTCTATTTCTCGCAACTGTTCTCTGGATACTGGTTCAAAATGGGAAAAATCGAACCGGAGGCGCTCTGCATTGACCAGCGAGCCACGTTGGTTCACATGTTCACCAAGAATCTTACGCAGGGCTGCATGCATTAAATGTGTCGCAGAGTGATTTAAACGCGTCGCATCTCGTAGCGGTCGATTGACAACCGATTGAACTTTGTCCCCCACAGCCAAGCTTCCGTTAACCGGCTTTCCTTGATGCAGGAAAGCATCACCGCTTTTGACGGTATCGGTGACGTTCAACACCACGCCATCTGCAATCAGTTGTCCGGTATCCCCAGCCTGGCCACCCGATTCAGCATAGAAAGGTGTTCTATCCAGCACAACCAGGGCTTGCTGGTCTGCGTCAGCCTGATCAACCTGAGCGCCATCAACAATGATGCCTATGACCGTTGACTCATCTTCCAATGAATCGTATCCAACGAACTCGGTAACATCGCTGAGCTGCAAATCACCGGTATCGGCAGAGCCAAACTGGCTCGCCGCACGCGCCCTTTGCCGCTGGGCTTCCATTGCACGAGCAAAGCCAGCCATATCCAGAGTCAGGTTGCGCTCCCTGGCAATATCAGCAGTCAAGTCGGTTGGGAACCCATAGGTGTCATAGAGCTTGAACACCACTTCACCCGGAATTTCCTTTCCATCAAGCTGCGAAATCGCGTCAGAGAGAATCCGCATACCCTGGTCGAGGGTCAACTCAAACTGTTGCTCTTCTTTAAGGAGCACTTTTTCTACCTGGCTACGGGTTTGTGCAATCAAGGGGTAGGCATCACCCATTTGGGTAACGACTTCCCCGACGAGTTGGTGGAAGAACGGGCCACTGGATTGTAGCTTGTGGCCGTGCCTGAGCGCCCGGCGAATAATCCTGCGGATAACATAGCCCCTTCCCTCGTTAGAGGGTACTACCCCATCAGCGATCAGGAACACTGCAGCTCGAATGTGGTCTGCAATGACTTTTAAAGAAGGGCTATCCAGATCAGTGGTTTCGAGAAGCCCAGCGGCTTTTTTAATCAGCGCCTGGAACAGATCAATTTCATAGTTGTTATGCACATCCTGCAATACCGCGGCCAGTCGTTCCAGTCCCATGCCGGTATCGACACACTGTTTAGGCAAGGGCGTTAAGGTGCCATCTGCGGACCTGTCATACTGCGTAAACACCAGGTTCCAGATCTCGATGTACCTGTCCAGTTCACCATCTTTAGACCCCGGCGGGCCGCCAGGCACTTCCGGCCCGTGGTCGTAGAATATTTCTGACGAAGGACCGCAGGGTCCCGTATCGCCCATAGTCCAGAAGTTATCGTCGTCGCCGAGCCGAGTAATGCGCTGAGGATCAAAACCAACTTTCTCTATCCAGATTTGCTCTGCCTCATCGTCACTATCGTGAACCGTGACCCAAAGCTTGTCCGCGGGCAACCCAACAACTTGCGTCAGGAACTCCCACGCAAAGACAATGGCGTCTTCCTTAAAATAGTCGCCAAAACTAAAGTTACCTAACATTTCAAAAAACGTATGGTGCCGCGCTGTATAACCGACGTTATCCAGGTCGTTGTGTTTACCACCCGCCCTTACGCAACGCTGGCAACTTGCCGCCCTGGTATAGCCACGGTCTTCACGGAAGGCGAAAGAGTCCTTGAATTGAACCATGCCTGCATTGGTAAACAACAGGGTTGGATCATTGCCAGGCACCAGGGATGACGACTCAACGATCGTATGACCTTTACCTTCGAAGTAACTCAAAAATGCGCTGCGGAGCTCGCGGCTATCCATATCTAATAAACCATTTCATGTCTAACAAATAAAAACCCAGCGAACCAATATTCAGCAACGAGCTCGACAGACAAAAAAACAAAAAAGGTAAGATACAGAAATTAAGCCAAGGGAGCCATAGAAAGCGTCATCTTGGTTCACGCCGGCCACAGTGATAGCCATTAACAGCTCGTGTTAGAGCCTAATATAAACTGGAGATATGGTCGTAAGAAAAGCCGCGCTGCTGCATAAATCGTGATATTCGCGCCCTGGTTTTCATATCCAGAGTTTTCATATCCAGAGTTTTCATATCCAGAGTTTTTATATCCAGAGTTTTTATATCCGCCACCTTGCCAAGTTCATCTCCGAACTTCTTGACGGCGACTGACCGAGCCAGTGCCGTGAAATCAACGCCGCATTCTTCAAAGGCGATTGATATGATTTCATCGCCAACCTGCCTGGCACGCAGCTCCACTTTAATCTTGACGGGGCCCTGCCCCCTATTAGTTCTTGCGCGTATAAATGCTTCAGCGAGCCTGCGGTCACTCTGCAAGCCCTCATCGGTCAGCTTGCCGATTTCCTGTTCAAAGAGCTCGGGATTATCACCAAGACGCCGAGTTAGTTTAAGTAAAAGCTCATAGCGAGAATGTTCTCTGCGCGCCAACAAATCCATTGCTGCGCGGCGAACATCTGAGGGCTTAATGTCTGTCATTTTCCTTCATTAGTACTGTCCGATTAGTACTGTCCGATTAGTACTGCCGAATTAGTACTGTCCGATTAGTACTGCAGCGTTAGAACTACCGCCGGCAACGCCGGTTCGCTTTAGACTCATGCTGTTATTGCTCTCAGGCACCCGAAATAGGCGTGACATTATCCAGGTCTTCATCTTCCGAGCCTTCGTTGTGATCAAGCAGCTTCGCCCGAATCTGTTGCTCGATGTCTACAGCGATGTGTGAATTCTCTGTGATATATTCACAGGCATTCTTCTTGCCCTGGCCAATACGTTCACCCTTGTAGCTATACCAGGCACCGGCTTTATCTACCAGGTTAAGCTGGACACCCAGGTCGATCACTTCACCCATATGATAGATACCCTTGCCGTACATAATCTGGAATTCGGCTTGCTTAAAGGGAGGCGCAACCTTGTTCTTGATTACCTTAACGCGAGTTTCGTTACCGATAACCTCATCGCCTTCTTTGACAGCCCCAATGCGACGTATGTCCAGCCGAACAGAGGAATAAAACTTCAGCGCGTTACCGCCAGAGGTAGTCTCAGGGCTACCAAACATCACGCCAATTTTCATTCGGATCTGATTGATAAAGATAACCAGGGTATTTGAATTTTTGATATTGCCCGCCATCTTACGCAGCGCCTGACTCATTAGCCGGGCCTGTAGTCCAACATGGTGGTCACCCATATCGCCCTCGATTTCTGCTTTCGGGGTCAATGCAGCGACTGAATCCACAATCACCACGTCAACAGCGCCAGATCTGACCACCATGTCGCAAATTTCAAGGGCCTGCTCACCCGTGTCCGGCTGGGAAACCAGCAGGTCATCAATATTTACGCCAAGATTCTGCGCATACAGGGGATCCAGAGCATGCTCTGCATCGATGAAGGCACAGGTTCCGCCTGCTTTTTGGGCCTCGGCAATGACCTGCAGGGTCAGGGTTGTCTTGCCCGAAGACTCCGGACCATAGATCTCAACAATACGCCCACGAGGCAATCCACCTATCCCCAGCGCAATATCCAGGCCCAGAGAACCGGTCGATATTGACGGGATTTTCTCCAGAGGAGAATCACCAAGACGCATTATAGCGCCCTTGCCAAACTGCTTCTCGATCTGGGAAAGTGCTGCTGTTAGCGCCTTCTCTTTTTGAGAGTCTTTTTGAGAGTCTTTTTGCGAACCGCTATTTTCAAGGTCGGACATTGTTTTTCCTCTTTGTTTTTTAACTGGTTATATATACAGTATTATCCATATAATCATTTAAACGCCAAATGCTTTCTTCAACTTGTTTTGTTTCACCCAGATTCCCGTCGAATCGACGATTTACGCTCACAGGGGTTCGCGTTGACCACCCTACCCGGCAGCACCACATCCTCACTGATCTTGCTGCCAGGCCCGCTCAGACAGGTAGATAGTCTCAGCTGGGGCTGGTTGGGGATGTAGGAGAAGGATTAAAGCTATATAGGCTTTCATCCGGTCGAGCGAATGCGGCAGGCGACACCTGCCCTCAAGCGATGGTTGGAAAATGAGTACACCAAACCGAATCGACACAAAACAACATTGATGATTTCAGGTGGTAAGGAGAGCTGGCAGCTGTATCACAGCTCATCTGAACAACCAGCAGTGATCGTAAACAGGATGCGTTCATTGAAGATCTTAGGGATTTTACTGACAACTGATTTGATCGTCCTCTGACCCTTGCCCATAGCATTGACGGAAGGTACCTTGTAGGAAACACATCAGCGGGTACTCCATGACTTTTGCTATTCCTGAAGCCGACGCCAGCCTTGAGATTTGTTGGGATAACATTGGCGTGCCGCATATTTTCGCTAATTCTATTCCAGATGCCTTTAGAGGCATGGGCTATGCCTGCGCGAGCGAACGCCTATGGCAACTGCACTTGAGTAACCTGTACGCCACTGGCACGGCAGCCAGCGTCATGGGTGAGAAACATATACCTCAGGATCTGATGCACAAGGCGTTTAATGTTACCGCGAGAGAAGTGCCAGATTCCCCGGGTGACTATATTGTTGACGCCTACCTTCAGGGCGTTAACGCCTACGTTGATTCGCTTGATGAGGTGCCACCAGAATTCCTGAAGGCCGGCACGGAGCCCAGACACTACACACGCCATGATGTTGCCTCACGTTATCGATTCACAGGCTGGTTTCAACATAAGACCTGGCTAGAGAAAATTTACCTTGGAAAGCTTATGGCAGAACATGGCGTGGACTATTTTCGCCATCATGTGCTCAGGTTTTCTAACGAAGATGCTATGTGCGTCGAGGCCCTTCGAGACGCATTGCTTGGTATCGACATGAGCGTCGCAAAATTACTTTTCCCTCATGAGACGAGGCTGAGCGGCAGCAATAATTGGGCAATCAATGGTGAGTTATCTGCGTCCGGGTTTCCGATATTAGCAACCGATCCACATCAACCCCATAGTATTCCGAACACGTTCTTCTATTCGCATTTGAGTACGCCGAATTGGGATGCCTTTGGCGCCAGTTTCCCCGGCGTGCCTTACTTTATGATGGGACACAATCGAGACGTGTCCTGGGGGCTAACCACAGGCTTCGTCGATACTTATGATGTCTTTGTCGAGAGTGAAGCGCCTGGCAAGACTCAAAGTTACACCGTCGATGTCGCTAACCAACCTTCACGCAGCTTCACGGTGAGTGAATCCACCCACGGCCCTATTCTTGAGTCACTGACAGACGCGCTGGGCTTCACGGATCTGCGGGGAGCAGGAAGTATCACCGCGCTTGATTGGGCCATGAGAGATCAACCCACTTCCGCGGGTGTTCTGGCGCTGATGCCATTAGCCAGGAATTCACAGCAACTGGGCGATGCATTGTTTGAGAACGATATCTGCCCGCTGGTCAACAACATTATCTGCGTCGATAGACACAATGATATGCACCGCTATATAGCCACGACGCTGCGACACCGATCAGGCAGTGGTGCAAACCATGCGGAACAAGGTGTGACAGGCGTTGTGCCTTTGCCCGGCAACAATCCCGACTACGATTTTCGATTAAGTACCGCGGCTGAATTGCTCGTTGAATCGAACCCGTTAAAGAAGTACACCTTAACTGCCAACAACGACACTATGGGTGATTCGGGTCGCTATCCGATTCATAATTTTCCTACCCACGATGCCAGAGCAAAACGGATTGATGAATTGTTGCAAAAGCGGGGATCCAATTTCACGACAGCATACTTCGCAGATATGCAGTTGGACTTGCTGGATGTTAGAGCCAGAGAGCTGGTACCGAACATATTGCAGTCGCTAAAATCCCAACCCCAACATGAAAGATTAGAAACGGCGATCAAACTCCTGGCTGATTGGGACTATGTGGCGACCACAGACTCAAAGGCTGCTTGCATTTTCTACCCCCTGTTGGAAAAACGTTCGCACATTCAATTTATGGAAACCGTTCTAGGTAAGAGCCCTTTGATCACCACAATGTCGAGTATTGCACCTGCACTCAATCGCTTCGATATCAGCCATTTCATGGCAGAGGGATCACCCTGGCGTGCCCACAGAGACACGCTTGATAAGATCATCGCCGACAATGTGATAGCTATCGTTGAGTATCTGACAACCAACTACGCTGATGATTGGTCGTGGGGCAAGATACACCAAATTCGCTTCGGCCATTCACTACGTAAGCACAAACCATGGCAGGCTATACATGTCGGTCCTGATCCTATTGGCGGCAGCGCTACCACGCTGCGCATGGCACAACATAATCCTCCGGTTAAAGGCAGTATTGAACAGGAGGTTTATCATGGCCCCGCATTTCGTTGGATTGTCGACATGGCGGACCCACTTCGGTTTAAGTTTGTTATTGCCGGTGGGAACGGCGGGCGGCCTGATAGCGAGCATGTTTCAGATCACTATACGGCCTGGCTAAAAGGCGATTACTTCGACATGTCGCTGGTAAGGGAAGAAATGAACATCGTCCGGCAGGATAAAGCTTAAGTCGACTGACAATAGCTTGCCATCGAAGCCCGTATGACCCACACGGTTGGTTGTCGCACTATTTCGGCAGGAAAAAATGACCTGAGGGACGGCGAGATCATCTCTGATTTACCGTCCCTCTGTCAAAATTAACCATATATAAGACTCATCTGAACCGTCTTACTTCTTAGACTTCTTAGACTTCCCGGACTTTCCAGATTTCCCGGACTTTCCAGATTTCCCGGACTTTCCAGATTTCCCGGACTTCTCAGACTTCTCAGACTTCTCAGACTTCCCGGACTTCTTAGACTTTCCGGACTTCTTAGACTTCTTAGACTTCTTGCCACAATCACTTTTCGCAGCAGCCCTCTTTATCTGTTGTCTTTCGATTCGACTGATCAAATCGGCTTTTTCAAACTGCTTCGACGTATGAGCGATACAATTCACATACAGACCATGATGGTTAGAAGCATCACAGCCACCGCATATGTCGTCTATTGAGCAACCGTCTGCGTCTATCGCGGCTCCATCAGTAGTTCCAACACATTGATCGGTCTGATTGTTCACACCGTCAGCATCAGTATCACCCAGTGGTCCGTCGTTATCGTCGTCGTCACAACCGTTGGGAATACCATCACCATCAACATCGTCGTTATCATCAAAACCGATACAAATATCGACACCCGTACAATTTGACGGTCCACCACTGGAGCCACCGACGTCACAGAATCCATCACCGTCGGCATCGACCTGGGGATCCGAACAGCCATTGGTGTCAACTGCATCACCGGCAACAGTGCCCGGACACGTATCGGCATCATTGATAACGCCATCACTATCAGTATCCAGTTGAGCAGCCGAGCAGCCACTGGCGTCAACTGCATCACCGGCAGCTGTGTCTGGACAGAGGTCAGCCTCATCGGCAATACCGTCTCCATCAGCATCCGCTACCGCTACCGCAGGGTTAGAGGGGGTTCCTCGAAGTGATATGAAATCATAGCTTGCAGATAAGTCTATCGTGCCTTGTAAAGTGAAATCAGCCTCGTTATAGAGTCGAATCACACCTCGCCCAATGGATTGCAAGCCCGTCAAGTCTCCAGAAGAAACGGCAAACACACCGTCGGGCGCCAGTGCCGCTGAGCCATAGTAATAGTTCACGCTCTCCAGGCCTGTACCAGTCAATATAGTGCCATCGCTGTTGCGAACTCGAGAACTAATCCAGCCCGGCTGAAATATCTTGCCGTCACTAGTAACCATGGTGTCATAACCCCAACCACCATCCCCATCCGCACTGAACCACAAAGTCTGAGGCGGCAGTCCCGAGTCAATTGGCGATACATCGTATTGAACCACACCATAACCCTGGGCTATCAAAGTGTTCGCATCGGCGAATTCCAGATCCGATCCGCCGTGAATCTGGTCGGTTCCATTTGTGGAAGTTTCCCCCCCGACTACATGCCCAAAGTGTTCTATGGTTAGTCCTGTATCGATATCGACCACCCAAATACCATCCCTCCAGGTAAGAACAAAGGCTTGTCTCGTTCCCGGACGCACGGCCATTGCCCTTGGGTTAATCCAAAGCGGTGACGCTAATGCAGAGGCCACCCCGGTCGCTAAATCTATCGCAACCAGGGGCGCGCTATTAATAGGACTCACTAAAAGTCTATTGGTCGAAGCATCGAAAGCAAGATCATCCAGGATTCGAGATATACAAAGGCCGTCAGGCACGACAATTGTTCTTGTAAGTGAATAGGTGGTCGCGTCTACCTCGTAGATGTCGCATTTATTTGAGACATAGATCGTATCGTTGACCCATAACTGAGACCCGCGATAGTTTGTCAGGGCCGTTGTACTTAGCTCAATATGTTCGACAACCGCTGCTGTAGCGGTGTCGATGATTACAAGATTCGTCGGAGCTGCATTAAGATTCCCCGCCTTAGCGGCGATTAGATCGGCATTGGCGACATTAGGTAACATTACAAAAAAACCTAAGAAAGCCAGTACTGCATTAATCAATAAATTATGTCGTTTCATGTAAGCGGTAGACAAAAGGATCTTATCCATCAACATTTTCGGGTTTATCATTTCTTCTCTCTCTCTCTGAGGATAGGATTTATAACAGGGCCTTTCGATCGAAAGTCTGAGTATCGAATCAGATTGGTTGCCTGCTTGTTTGATGAAAAAGTGGAGCGGAATGACGGACCACACTGTGCAGATGGGTCGTTAATTACGTTCGGGGGATCTAACAGATCATAAACTTCGTCTCCTTGGCAGGGGTATACATTCACCCAACCAGTCACACCGGGAAGATCTGCGAAAGGATGGGTTCCTACCGAGTAGGTTGGCCCCCAGGTAAGACCGTTATCTGTAGAGCCCTCTGAGTAAGGGTCTATATCCCCAATGGGCAGATCAGTACCGACTAACTCTAGAGTTTGGGGGGCGGCATGTGCTACCTGGGAGAAAGTCAATATCAACACGTACATAAACCAATGTATTTTTTTCATATCCGATTCTCATAAATTATCTGTTTGTTTGGGGTTGATTTGAGAAATGTGATTGATTGCTTACATATAAATACAATTCCTTACATATGTATAAAATAACCAATATAAAAAAGAATAACAATACATATGTAAGTTAAATACTCTTGTTTGTATGTATTTTGTTACATTTGTAAGTTAATAAATACATTAAGTGTTGGAAATATCCAGAAATTCTTCCGATATTAATGATTCAGACCTAATCCAGAAAATTCCGGATCATCTCGAAGCGCACCTTGCCAATTCAAACTCACTTTCAACTACCCGAAAATCACTGTGCCTGCTCCAGCAATCTTCTCAGCGAGCAACCCAAACGCCGGGCTTCAGTTAACCCGCCAGGCATAGAAGATGAAATCCATGAAATCAGAGGACAGCAATTGTGGACAACTGGAATCCGGAAAAAGGTGCAGCCTATACTCACCTGCTTACTGGCAGGCGCTCAAAGCCCTTGAACCCATGATTGACTCAATTTCTCATGAACTCATTGATCGCATTGAAGACAAGGGAGAATGTAAGTTTCCGAGTGAGTTTGGGCTGCCGTTGCCACTAACAGTGATTGCCTCACAAACTGGACACTAGCAAGAGGCAGGTTCAGAACTACCGGAAGGAGTGAAAAGTACGTTCTTTAGGGGTTAGGGTTGCTCTTTGAAGATACCGCTTCCAACCTTGCTCGGGCCTAGATGTTCCTTGTGCTTTTACGTGAAACTTGTCCGGCCAATGTGCCCAGGTTCTTTTCCAACCACTTTATTTTAGAAATTCGGGTTGCTGTAGACTGGCCCGTGGGGTCAACGCAACCCGCGTCAAACTCTTCAATCCATTGAAAGTTCATGCCTCTTTCCCAGCAGAATTCCATTTCAGCAGTAGATTGTGTGCCGCTATAAGTAGAACAACCCGTGGTCAGTGCGATGAGCAGGAAAGCCAGGATAGTCTTGTACATGTTGTTCACCCTTTTACATATTTGGTTTATGGGAGGAGATTGTAGGGGGGGCTTGTAAACGGCGGTTGATACCAATGTGCACTAATGTAACGAAACGTGACCTAAGGGCTTGGGCAATCACTCTCTACTCGGCAGAATTCAGTGATAGTCCCTCCAGTAAATCCAGAACCTTGTCGCTAAATCGGCAACTACCATCGTGTTTCATGGGGTCTAAGAGGGGTGTCATTGAGGATAGAAGATAGCAGGACCTTTCTGTCAATGGCCAATAGAATTGATCCAGTATTGGCCATTAAAATTGACCCACCCCATTGTGAGGTTATTCTACATACCGGATTTTTGTTTTAGTCGATAACTTTCCCCTCCGAGCATAAATATATGTGAGTGATGGATGAGTCTGTCAACAATCGGCACGGCCACATTGTCGTCGGCAAAGAAGTCTCCCCAGCTCGTGAAGTCTTTGTTGGTCGTCAGGATTATCGAGCGATATTCGTACAGGCCGTTTATCATCTGAAACAGGTTGTACATACCTTGACGGTTCATTGGCAGATACCCGAGCTCATCGATAATCAGCACGTCAAGCTTAAGATAGGTGTTGATGCGCTTTTTGAGTTCGCCCTTCAATTCGGCCAGTTCTAGTGCTTCAACTAATGCCAGTGCTGTGATGAACAAAACCTTATAACCTGCATCAACTGCCTTCTTGCCAATACCCATGGCAAGGTGTGTTTTACCAACACCTGCAGGACCGATAAAGATGAGGTTATGTCGATTGTCGATAAAGCTAAAATCTAGTAGCTGGTTAACTTGCCGCTTAGTGATTGTTGTTTGATGTCGATAATCAAACTCCTCCAAGCGCTTAATCATGGGGAAGCCCGCCTTACGTCCATTCAGCTCGATGCGTTTGCGCTGCCGGTTTGATATCTCGTGATCAACCAATTGCTCAGCGAACTGCAGGTAAGACAGGTCATTATCTTCGGCCCCGGTTAATAACTGCGCCAGTGCTTCAGCAGTACTGGCAAAACGTAAGTCTCGATATTTACGACTAACATGCCCAAGCGTACTCATAACGAAGCCCCTGCCATTGCCAGGCTACCGTAAACCGTCAGCTCG
>Ga0209360_1000167_pt1 | contig 59287 bp, 63 predicted proteins | sample SaaInlV_130m_DNA_3_FD_184651 | JGI IMG/M metagenome (GOLD analysis project Ga0209360, IMG submission 184651) | Marine microbial communities from expanding oxygen minimum zones in the Saanich Inlet - SI037_S3LV_130m_DNA (SPAdes) (version 2) | ecosystem: Environmental > Aquatic > Marine >... | reverse complement strand
ACGCCGAGTGCGGCGGTTAGTACAACTCCAAGTATTAAAACTTTAGTGAGAGTTTTTTGCATTTACTTATATAATACACTGGTTTTATATATTTTTTAGATAAAACTGTGGATAGAGATTATCCAATAAGAGCAATCGAAACACCGATAATAGCAACAACTACACTTATAATCCAATATCGCATTGTTACCTTGTATGCTGGCCAACCAACTGCTTCAAAGTTGTGATGAAGAGGCGCAACTTGAAATACCTTCTTACCACCCCTAAACTTTTTTGAAGCAAGCTGTATAACAACAGAAAGGACAGTAACAACAAGTGGAAGGGCTATTATAGGAAGCACTGCTACACCATGTCCACCACCTAAGGAGTCCGTCATAAACGCGACGACAGTTAAGGTAATAGTAAGTCCCATCATCCCAGTCTCCGACATATAAAATCTGGCAGGTGGAATATTAAACCATAAGAATGCGAGTATCCCTCCGACGATAAGTGCACAAAATGCAGCCAAATTAATCTGTTGTTGGTAAAACGCAATTCCAGCATATGCTGTAAACATTGCCGCAAACACTCCACCTGAGAGCCCGTCTAGCCCGTCTATTACTCCGCCAGCATAGACTGCAAGAGTTACAAATACAAAAAACGGAATAAACCAAAGACCAATATTAATATCTTCTATAAACGGAAATCCGACTGACGAAACCCCGAGCTTTGCAAAAAACCACCATGCGACAAAAAGTGATATAAGTCCGACAACGAACAAACGTTTTTTTGAAGAAAGACCGCCAGCTTTTCTTGCACTGTTTCCTCTTACTTCCATTATGTCATCTATCATTCCAACCAATGACCCAACCATAAGAGTAAACAGTGGAATCCATGTCTGATCTCTACTTAAAAAGTCTAGTTTAGTTGTAACATCGGTTGGGAATACTTTAGAAATAAGATATATTAAAATAATAGTAATAAAAGCACTTCCCCACACCACGATACCACCCATTCTGGGTGTCTTTTTTTCTTCGTCATTATGTAGACGTTGTGAGATCTCTGCTGATCTACCATCTGTCGCAACTCTAACATTGTTCTTCTTCCATGCTTTATGTTTATACAGATAATGAGTTACAGCAGGGGTAATAAGCATACCAACGATGAATGCGGCAGATGAGGCTGTGAATATCTTTACGATGTCTATAATCATTTGTCTAGTATACTAGATAATTTTACAAAACAAAAACGGCCAAATGACCGTCTTTTTATATTGGGCCCTCTCCAAGCCTAGTACGCCACTACATCCTTCACTTGAAATCACGTACCGTTAAGTGGCAGGAGAGGGCTTTTCAAAAGAACATTGACATACGCACTGCAAGAAGCTGTGCAAAAGACCAAACTATGCACCGGGGACGTATCTTCTCACAGTGCGCACTTCGTCTACGGGCAGGTTATACTAATTATCTTATACACTAAAAATTAGTCAAGTGATTTTAGACTCGCATTTACTAATTTCTCAATATCTTCAAATCTACCCTTCTGTGTTGAGCCCAATACAGATATTATTATAGGGTGGTTTATGCCAGCGTCAAAAGCTATTACAAGATTACCGCCAGCTAAATCTGTATATCCAGTCTTAGAAGCTATAAGCCCTGGCAAAGCATCTATGGCAGAGTTTGTATTTGTCGCTCTATGATTAATATCACTTAATGATTCAAAATTTACAGCAGAGTGTCTTGTTGGTTCAACTATATCTGACACATTTATTACAGCATATTCAAGGAGTCTTACAGCGTCACGTGCTGAACCATACCCTCCACTAACTGACTCGCTCGTATCAAGCCCTGTTGGATTTATAAAATAAGTTTGAGTTAATCCTATCTCTTTTGCTTTCTCATTCATTGCTTGCACAAAAGACTTATTGTTATCTTCTATTCTGCTAGGAAAATTATTCTTAAACACTCCAGCGACATTTGCAACAGCGCTTGCACCATCATTTGAAGACACCATAAGTGTAAATCGTATTAAATCCTTAAAACTCCATCTTTCATTTTCATAAAGGCCGCTATCCCCTTCTGCCACAAGAGACGTACTGTCAATCGTTACGACCGATTCTTCAGGCAATATATCGTCAGCCGCTATAGCTGTCATAAGCTTTGTTAGTGATGCGAGTGGAAGTTGTACATTTTCATTTATTCCAAAAAGCACTTCTTGCTTATTAACGTCCCACACAAATGCAGAATGGGCTTCTATAGAAATATCATCAAAATGATTATAGTCATAAACTATTTCTTCTGTTGGTACTGAAACATTCTGGGTGTCACCACCTGCAAAAATAACAAGTAGCGCAATTATAATAAATGCACCCAACAGCACTTCTATTCTTGAATATATAATTTTACGTATTTTAGATATCATCTTTTTCTTCTTCAGTTTCTGAAAATTTAATTAATTCATCTTGCACTTCGCCAAATTGAGGCAAGTCTTGGATATTACTTATACCTAAGAATGAGAGTAATTCTAATGTTGGCTTATACAGAAAGCTCCTTTGGTCTTTAGGATTTGAGACTTTCTCAACAAGACCACGGATAAGCAGATTTCGTAATATAAAAGTAGAATTCACTCCACGGATATAGTCAATCTCTGCACGCGTTACTGGCCCTTTATATAATACGATAGCAAGCGTCTCAGCGCCAGCTTTTCCTAAGTCTTTTGTGAGTTCGTCTTTCCGTATTTGCTCTATTATATCTGACATCTCTCTACTTGTAGCAAGCTGTATCTCATCTTCTTTTCGTATAAGCGTCACACCCCTTCCAGAGAGTTTTTCTTGAAGAGTGTTAAGAGCGCTCTCTATACTGTCTTTATCAGCACCCAAAAGCTTCACAAGTTCTTTAACTTTCATGGCTTCCCCTTTATAAAAAAGCAGGGCTTCAATTTTTGAATCTAAATCCATATTAATATTATACAAATTAATCGTATGATGGCACGCCCACACTATCAGACTCTATGGTTATATCAGAAAACTTTTCGTCTTGACTTACCGATATTGCACCTTGTTTTACAAGCTCAAGCATTGCAAGAAAGCTCACTATGACATTCACCTTTTCCTCCTTCCCTATTCCAGAGAATTCCTTAAAGCTCATCTTAAGACCTTTTGTAATCCTCTCTGCCAGATTCTCCATAACTTCTTCAAGTGATACCACCTTTTCTACAACCTTTTTTGGTATTGCAATAGCTTTTTTAGGAAGGCTGTGAAGTACGGACATTATACCGTCTTTTATCTTGAGAGTAGACAAATCCTCATCTGGTGAAAAAACTGGCATAACATTTTTTGACAAGGTTTTTGGATACATAACATTCTTCCCAAACTGCTTCGTAACATGCAGCGAGAGTTCTTTCATTTTTTGATGTAATTTCAAACGCTTTTCTAAATCATCAATACTTTCTTGTTCTTCAGATGATAAATCTAAAGTAGGTAAAAGTGACTTTGACTTGATAAGCACAAGGGTTGACGCTACGAGTATAAAGTCGGCAGTACTCGCCATAGGGAAATCCTCTTGTTGGTTTATATATTCAATATAATCATCTGCAACTTGCGCAAGCGATATGTCGCTTATAAAAAGTTTTCTCTTTTCAATAAGATTAAGCAGAAGCTGGAGCGGCCCCTCAAAAGCTTCTGTTCTTACTGTATATTCTTGTCCATCCATCTATTTGTCTTTTGTTATTTTAATCTTCAATTCATCTAACTGCTTTTGATCAATCTCTGCAGGTGCATCCATCATCAAGTCTTTCCCCTCACCTGTTTTTGCAAAAGGTATAACTTCACGAATATTTGGCTCATCCTGCAGAAGCATCACCATACGATCAAAGCCAAAAGCTATACCACCGTGCGGTGGTGTACCAGAGGCTAAAGCTTTTAACATATGTCCAAAGTTTTCATCTATTCTCTCTTTAACATACCCCATTGTTTCAAAAACCTTTCTTAGCACATCTGGTTTATGACTTCTTATACTCCCACCCCCTATTTCACTTCCATTCAGGATTATGTCGTATTGTGCAGCAAGTATATTTTCTGTATTTTTTCCTTCTACCAAATCATTTACATGTTCAGGTTGCGGTGAAGAAAACGGGTTATGTGTAAACGTCCACCCACCATCATCTGTCTTTTCAAACATTGGAAAATCAATTACCCAACAAAATGCTAATTCATTTGGATTGTTCTTGTCTTTTCTTAAATCTGGTCTGTCAGTACCATATTTATCCATAGCTTCTTTGTATGTAAGCCTTGGGAATGGAGTCTCTTGTATTTCTTTCTCTGGGTAAAGTGTTTTTACAAGCTCTATGAGCATTTTTTCATTAATTGCCATCACATCTTCTTGCTCTACGAAACTCATTTCCATATCTATCTGTGTAAACTCTGGTTGTCGGTCTCCTCTTGTATCTTCATCGCGAAAGCATCTCGCAATCTGAAAATACTTCTCAAAACCTGCCGTCATAAGAAGTTGTTTGTATTGTTGTGGAGACTGTGGGAGTGCATAAAATTTTCCTTGTTCAACCCTTGATGGTACAACATAGTCTCGCGCGCCTTCAGGAGTAGACTTTGTCATATTTGGAGTTTCTATTTCTGTAAATCCTTCTTTTTTATAAAAATCTCGTACGAAGTGAGTCATCTCATGTCTATTGCGTACGTTTTCCTGCATTCTACCTCTTCGCAAATCTATATAACGATAACGAAGCCTTACCTCTTCATTTATTTCTTTTCCGTCCCCTTCTATATCAAACGGTGGAGTTTCAGCCTCATTTAATACATTTATACTTAATATTTCTAGTTCTATATCGCCATTCAGCTTACCTTCTTGTACTGCATTGTCTGGCCTTTTGTTTACCTTACCGCGCACTTCAACGACCCATTCTGGTCTTACGTTTGAGCCAGCTTCAAGAGCTTCTGTAGCATTAGGAAGCACTACCCCTTGCACCTTTCCAGACATATCACGAAAATCAAAGAAAATCATTTTTCCTTGATCACGACGTACGTCTATCCAACCTTTTATGGTTACTTCTTTATCTTTATGTTCACTTAAGTCTTTTATATAAATTCTTTCCATATTTTTATTATTTTAATGATACACCTACTTTTTCTCGCACACTCTCCATCTTTTTCTCTGCTCGCTCTCGCATCTTCTCTCCATTCTCTTTAAGCATTTTTATTATTCCACCTCTGTCTTTCTCAAGTTCTTTCCTTCTCTCTCTAAGCGGTGTTATAAATTTCTTAACATTTTCTATAAGTATTTCTTTTGATTCTTTATATCCCATACCGCCCTCTTTATATCTTTTTTCTATATCTTCTAATTGTTCAACACTACTAAATAATTTATGTAGTGCGAATATATTATCTTCTTCCGGATTCTTTTTCTCTTCAGGAGATTTTGAATCTGTAACTATAGACATTACAGCTTTTTGTATCTCCTCATCTTCTGCAAAAAGTGGGATCGTATTATTATAGCTTTTACTCATCTTTTGTCCGTCTGTCCCAGGTACTACAGCGACATTTTCAAGTATTAAAGGTTCTGGAAGCTTAAACTCTTCCCCAAATGTACGATTAAATTTTTCTGCAGTATCACGGGTAATTTCTATATGTTGCTTTTGATCTTTACCTACTGGCACTGCATCTGTATCATAAATAAGTATGTCAGCTGCCATAAGCATCGGATAGTCAAATGTTCCTACGCTTATCTCTTTATTTTTAGCCTCTGCATCCTTGAAAGCGTGCGCTCGCATAAGGTATGGCATTGTTGTAATAGAATTAAATATCACAGCAAGCTCTGCATGCTGAGGAATATCCGACTGTTTAAATATAATTGCTTTTTTTGGATCAAGTCCGATAGCCAAGTAATCAAGAGCAACCTCAAAAATATTATTCCTCATCTCATCTGCATTATGAAGTGTACTCAAAGCATGATAGTCGGCAATAAAAAACAGCGATTCGTCGTATTCTCCTTGAAGATCTACAAACTGCTTCATCGCACCAAAATAGTTGCCAATATGTGGCTGACCTGTGGGCTTAACCCCAGACAGCACTATTTTTCCTTTCTTTTCCATATTTGAATAGTACCAAAAAACAGCTTATTTTAAAAGCTATTTTTGGGTATTATTTAACAGAGTCTATTTCTAGATAAAACTGTGAACCTTTCCCTTCCCCTTCTGATTCTGCCCAGAGATTTCCGCCTTTGTGCGCTTGTGCCATTTGTTTTGCTATATAAAGCCCCAGACCTGTTCCGTGAATATTAACCTTATTTGCATTTTTATCACGAGTGAATTTACTGAAGAGTTCTGGCATTGTCTCTTTACTAATTCCTATACCAGTATCAGAAACCTTTGTAAGAAGTTTTTTGCCTTTTTGAGAGAGTTCAACTTTGATAGACCCTTCTTTCGTGTATTTAATAGAATTGTCGATTAAGTTTACTATCACTTGCCGCATCTTACCTTCATCTATCTTTGCTTTATACTCTACATCAGGGATTTCTATGCATAGCTCAAGTCCTGCCACTTTGACGTTTGGTTCAAGCTCTTTTGCAACTTCACGAATTAATTCACCTAAATTCATTATTTTAAAATCATATTTCATTCTACCCATTTCAATTCTAGAAATATTTAAATAATCCCCCACCACAAGCACCAGAGAGTGGCTCGCTCTATATATCTTGTCTATCGCTCCTTTTACCTCCTTCGACACTTCTCCATATGAACCTTCTTGAATAAGCGATGTATAACCTTTAATAGCAGTTAGTGGTGCGCGTATTTGGTGTGTAGCAAAGGATACAAATTCTGACTTAAGCTGATCAAGCTCTTTTAGTCGGACATTTGCTTTTGAGAGGCTCTTGGCAAGCTCTTCAATACGTTGTCGTTGTGCAACTTCTTTACGTACACTCTTAAGTAAGAAGATGCTAAATACAAGCACAAGTATAAACACACTACCTCTAAACATCATTTGCTCTAATCCTTCTGAAAAGACAATCTCCAAAAATGTAACGACAGAAAGCACAAATGCCATAGTTGCAGTCGCCACAACCTTAATATCAAAAAGCTTATGTTTCAAGATCGCATAAGAAGTAAAAGCTACAAAAGGTATTATAAACAAAGCACCGAACGGTATATATTGAGGTTTATCAAAAAATGCAGGTAAAACAAAATTAAATGCAATGATAAGCCCAAACATTACAAATGTTCCAAAAATAATAAGAAAGAACGGTTTCCGTTCATTTTTATTTGATTTCCAAGCTCTTTTAAAGAACAGATAGAGACCTCTTAAAACCAAACCGACACTAACTAATGCGAATAAGATTAGCCCAGGACCTTTGGCAACTTGAGCCACCTCACCCGCAGAAGTTCCACCTATTATATTTGAAAATAGATATGGAGTGAGTGTAACAAATGCTGTTACAAGTACTATTGGGATAAGAACATAGGTATGCCGTTTTTTAAACTCCACCTTTTCATCTGGAAAAACATGAAAGAGGCGGTACAGAAAAAATGCTTGAAATACAGCAAAAAACATTATAAAACGTAAAAGCCACAATACTACATTTTCATCTGAAAACTGATAGCTTGAATAATTAACAATCCCCCACAATATGGTGGCAATAGAAAAATATAGAAATGTTCTATTTGTAACACTTTCTTTATTATTAAAATAAACAACGAAGCCTAAAATACCAATGCCTGCAACTGCGACACCTACAGAGAGTAAGTCCAAATTTGTAATAATATCCATTTTATTTTTATTCTAAAAAGTTATGTTTGGGTCACGACGAGAAGAATAAGCACTCGGCTCGTCCCCACGACCAACTCTAAGGATTACTTTTATTGTATCATCTTTAATTCTAAAAATATTTTTTATTTCCACATATGCACGATTCAGCAAGTTTATATGTTTTTGAGATAAGTCATTTGTACTACCACCTCTTATCATTTGCGAAAGAAGTATTACCCCCATAAGTGGACCAGCACTTAAACCGCTCTTTGCAACCGTAAGCCATACCTTTTGCATTAGCTGCCCTGCTTTTATATAGCTTTCTTTAGTGTCTCCATTGGTGGATACAGCAATAATTGCAGATGATTGTGCATATACCTTACCATTCTCTTTTGATACTTTTTTTGATATTCCGATTAGCCTATTTAAAAATCTAAGTATCGTAAAATTCTTTACCAAGCCAAACATCTTTTCTTGTGGTTTTTTGAGCTCAAGAGTTTTTATATAGAGCCCTCTTTTCTTTTGTCTTTCTTCTTCTTCACTCCAGACAACATGACTAAATAGAAAATCATGCATTTGCTTATTTTCAAGAACTATTTGCTCATTTAAACTTAAAATCTGAGCTAACTTTTTAACATCTTTAGTATCATCGGCAATTAAAATCCTTGCATCTTTAAATTCGTTAGCGCATGAGAGTATATTGTTTTTTTGCTCATCGTTTAACGGGTCAGATGTATAAGGCTTTCTATTAGTTACCCTTTTTTCTATATATTCATAAAGCGGCTGATTTTGAGTATTACCCTTTTCTAGACTAATCGTAGCTACAAGATTGCTCTTACCACTGTCTGGGAAAAGTGAAATATTTGCATTGTACCCTAAAGTCTTTGCTGTAATCGCCATGTTCTCAATTACAGCACCGTGAGCAATATAAGATGCGTTTTGACTAATGTTATAAAAAGAATTATCTGCTTCTGGAACATTAAAAAGTTTTATTACGCTATCATTTACAACAAAACGCCACGGCTGAACATTGTCCCCCGACGGCGCTTGAGTACCTGCTTTTATTATTATTTTGATGTCTTCTAGCATATTTTTATTATACATAAAAATAACCTTTATTTTTATGTATTTATTTATCGATCCACTTTTGTTTACCTTGCCGGGCGAAATACTTCTTACTTTTGAACTTTTTAAGAACAATTTTAGGAGTCGCTCTTCTTGGGTGTGATGTATATTCATTGTTAAATTCTGAATTATTTTCACACAGTTCATTTATTATTGCATCTAGAACTTTCTTTTCGATCTCTTTCTTTGGTTCCACGCCGTCTTTAAGCTCAACATTTATTTCAAGAGTCTGTTTTAGCTTACTACTTTCTTTTGAATTTATTGTAAACCTACCTGTCACAAATCGTGCAATATTTCTATTACCGAGCCCATTTCTTATCTCTCCAGGGAAAATATTTGCTCCACGAAACACTACAGCAAGGTCAGACCTTCCATAAACCCAAACAAACGGGAGTTTAAGGATCTTTTTATCGATCTTATGTTTCTTTGCCTCTTTTTTAATATCTACACCGACCTCTTTAAGCATTACCAACATATCGTCAAACTTGATAACACCACCAAGGTCAGAAAAACTATATCTAATAAGAGGAATGGATGATCCAAAACTAGACGCTACAATCTCCCCCTCTACTTCTTCAAAATGAATTACTTGAGGGTGAAACTGTGCAAGCGTCGGCATGTTTGAAGCATCTCCAAACAATTTATCAAACACACTCTTTTTTTCATATGCAATAGATCTTATTAGATTACAAAGAGCGGTCTCATACGCCATCGTTCCAAGCTCCACTGTCCCATACATATTTACTATATCTGTAAATTTATTTTTTACTTCTGCTTCTTTCGTAACATAATCCCTAAATCTTTCTGAACATCCTTCTGCAGCGGTTAAGACTTTTATATTATATTTCTTCCAGTCAATGTCTCGTATTTGTCCCTCATCGAGAACGTCTTTTATAAAAGGAGGATAGCCCATTAGAATAACTTGATCATAGTATTTGCCAAATTTTAGAACTGCAGACAAGAACTGATCTCTATTTGTCCCAACAGGAATAACTGTAAAATCATAACCTTTTTCAGATATTTTATTGAGGACTTTATAAGTAAATATTCCACCTATCCATATACCAAGTGCAAAACCCATTACAGCAAGTGTTTTTTTCTTATCTATTTCAAATTGATTTTTTAAAAAGATCTCTGCAAGATATTCATATTCGCTATCATGCATTCCATCACGTGGGAAATAAAAAGGCTCTCCTGTAGAGCCAGATGTAGCAGAAAATGTTGTTGCATGAAAAAAATCTTTTTTAGAGAAAAGGTCAATATATTTATACTTCCTAAGATAATTATCTCTTGTGACCACAGGAAGGTGCGAAAAATCTTCTATGGATTTTATTTTTGACGGAACTACTTTATGCTTCTTTAGAAATTTTTTATATGCGGGTACATTTTTATATGTATATTCAAAAAGGTTAAGCATAGACTTCTCACCCTTCTTTTCCCAGAAAGAAGCTGGTTTTGTTTTAAGTTTTTTTATTTCTTCATTTAGATCTTTAGGTATTTTGAAAAATGAAAATTTTTTCATATTACTTATATTTATCTACAATTCTCTTTGCCATCTCGTCTGCTACAACATTAGGAGCTTTATTATGCTTTTCGCTAGATTTAAAAATCTTGTCTAGTGTGTCTTTTATTCTTATTACTTTATCTTCAACTCTTTTTCTACTATATTTACTATGTTCAAATTCGTCTGTAACACTTATAAGCCCTCCCGCATTTATCACATAGTCAGGAGCATACAATATTCCAAGTTTATATAAAAGCTCGCCAGTTTTTTCATTTTCAAGCTGGTTATTCGCACCCCCTGCAATTATCTTACAGGAAAGTTCAGAAACTGTTTCTGAATTAACAGCATGACTTAATGCGCAAGGACTAAATACATCTACATCTTGCTTATGAATATCAAGCGGATCTATTACCTTTACTTTAGGGTATTTATTTTTAATATCGCGCACTATATCTTTATCTGTATCTGACACAAAAATCTTTTTTGCATCATCATATATGTAATCAATAATACTACTACCTATTTTCCCAAGCCCTTGTATTGCAAAACTTCTACCAGCAATACTGCCATCTTCAAAAATTTTACCTAAACAAGTTTCAATACCACAAAGAATTCCGAGCGCGGTATGTTCAGTAGCATCACCATTAAATCCGACTATGTGTTTACTTTTTTTATTCATAGCATCCAAATCCTTTTGAGTTAATCCTACATCTGTTCCTGTTATAAATTGCTTGTTTAAACGCTCTACATTCTCTGCATACGCCTCTAATAATCTGTTTCTTTTCCTTGTATCAAGTGTGTTTGAATTTAGTATAATCACACCTTTTGCACCCCCATAAGGAAGTCCTGCAAGTGCAGATTTATATGACATCATACGTGAAAGACGAAGTGCATCATCCATCGCTTCTTCATCAGAATCATAATGCCACATTCTTGTAGCTCCAAATGACGGTATATCACCGTTTTGTCTGTGTATAGCTATAAAACCACGCAATCCAGTTTTGGAGTCATTAAGAAAAGAAACAAAAGTATGATTATCAAACTCTAAGGATGATTCTACTATTTTATTCGACTCGTCTGTCTTTACCATAATTTTGACCTTGAGAATTCCGGTGAGATGAAAATCCTCTCGTCCTTATCTTTGCTAGTGCCAAGTGCAATACGTTTAATTGCAATAGTTGTAACAACTCCACCTAATATTGCAGCGCTCCCTAATTGAGACCACGATACAAGCTCTTTTTTAAACACTCTCGGGACAGATTTAAGCATATAAGGGTCAACATTTTGTGGCCCACCAACAAAATCATGCATTATAATATTTCCTGCCATCTCTTTAGTGATTTCTCCTTTGATTTTATCCTCCCAAGAAGAGGCGTCTTTGTGAAAGATTTTATCATGACCTAAATCATACCGCTCTACATGAAGCACTACACCATCTCCATTGTCTGTAATCATAACGACAGGGATTTTATATTTAAGTGCGAGTATTCTCGTTTGAATCTTCATCTTTACATCATCAATTTCCTCAACAATACAATCTAACTTATTTTCTTTTAAGAGCTCTTCTAAGTTTTCATTTGTAATACCTTCAGGAAAAATATTTACATCTGCATAGGGATTATCTTCATATATTCTTCTTGAAGCAACTATGGTTTTGTTTACTCCAATCTGATGAACTCCTGCTAATATTCTATTTAAATTTGTTGTATCAAGCTCATCAAAATCAGCTAATGTTATATTGTTTGAGATTCCAGCTTGAGTAAGCACAAAGGCAATATTGCTTCCTACACTCATCCCAAGCACTGCAACCCTATAGCTGCTCAATTTCTTTTGCTCGTCTGCTGTTATTAAGTCTTGATTCCTGTTTGTCTTGAGTGCTAAATAATCTTCTTTATTTATACACTTAACCAAGTGGTTATTCCACGGATAATAAAAAAACTTAAAATTATCTCTATTGTCTTCAGAGAACTTTTTAAATTCATCTGTTTTATATGCCTCTTCTTTATCTTTTCCAATAAAAGCTGTATTTTTAATAAAAAAGAGTTCTTTAAGCTGGTATTCAAATGCGTCTATAAAAACAGGATTTTTCTCTGATTTAAAGCTCTTGAATTCATCACTGCCAATAAGTATTGGCTTATATTCATTATTTTTCATACTTCATTTATATCATTTTCTTGTAGTAAAGAAAATGACTATAAGCGGTGCTACGAGCCACCAGAAGAATAGCGTAGTAGATGCAAATAGTGTATCTACTATTCCTGCAAAATCGTACAAATCAGAGATGTTGATTATATGATATGAAATAGCGACAAGAAGTCCGCCGGAAGCAAGAGCTAAGAATCCGTTCTCTATTAACTTCCTCAAACCTCTATGATAAAGTTCAAAACTTACTATTCCAGTTAGAAGTACGTTTATAAGAATAATAACTAATATAAAAAGTCCAATCTGTGAATACAATATCGCCTTTTCTGTCTCTCCAAAGAAAGAAATACTTTGCAAATATGGAAAAAAGAATACAACAGGAACTGAAGCATATAGAGAAAGCATTAAGGATATTATCCTCCTCTTACCAAACTTTAATCCGTATATAAAAAATACAAGAAATATAACGATTAGAATAATCGTATCGAGTGACAAGTTCATTACAGTCTCTAGTGTACCTCCTGTAGAACTTGCGAATAAATTTTGTATCGCAGCCATTTGTTAATTTTACAATGTTAAAAAACAGTTTGCAAAAGCAAACTGTTGATTAAATCCCTTCTTTCTTCATCTCATCGACTAATTTCTTTGCACCACGTGAGAGTTTGTTTGGAAGTGTAATGTTTATTTTTACAAGCAAGTCCCCTCTTTTACTTTTACTTACTGGCACACCCTTTCCGGACACTCTTAGAATCTCTCCGAACGACACTCCAGCTGGGATTTTAATATCAATATCACCATCCAATGTCGCTACTGTATAAGTACTTCCCAAAAGCGCATCGGTAAGCTTTACGTTTAATATCATTGAAAGATTATTCCCTTCTTTCCTAAACACTGGATCAGGGCTTATATGAAGCTTTATATACAAATCTCCTGACACACCCCCAGAAACCGCCTCACCTCCTCCTGTGAGCCGTATCATCTCGCCATTGTCTACTCCAGCAGGGATAGCTATAGATATCTCTTCTTCTTTGCGAGCGACTCCCTGCCCTTTACAGTCTTTACATTTTTCTTTAGGCACTTTACCTGTACTGTGACAGTTGTCACATCCTCGTACAGAAGTAATAGTTCCTAGTATTGAGTTTTTAGTTTCGTGAATCTTACCTTTACCGTTACAGTTGCTACATGTTTCCATTTCTGTACCAACCTTACCACCACTTCCATGACACTCTTTACATTGTGAGACTTTAGTCAGAAGTACTTTTCGCTCTGTCCCGAAGATAGCATCTTTAAAAGGCACCTCAAGATCTATTGAAATATCTCTTCCTCTCTTTTGCTGTTGTCCTCGTCTTCCTCCTCCAAAGATATCGCCCAGCCCACCGAAAATGTCATTCATATCAAAACCTTGATCTGCAAATCCAGAGAAATCAAAACCTTGTGCACCTTGGAAGCCGCCGAAGCCTTGTCCACCACCTGCGCCACCTTCATTAAACACTCGTCCGTATGCATCGTACTCTTGTCGCTTCTTTTCGTTTGAAAGCACACCATAAGCCTCGCTAATTTCTTTAAACTTAGCTTCGTCTCCTGTACCTTTATCAGGATGGTATTTGTGAGCAAGTTTTCTGAAGGCTTTTTTTACCTCGTCAGCACTTGCCTTCTTCTCTACTCCTAAGATTTGATAGTAGTCTTTTGACATAATTACTAGTATATTACCTCATTTCAGCCAAAAATCAAGCAAAAAAACAAACACCTCAACGCGTTGAGGTGTTTGTTTTTTGCGGTTTTTACTTGTCCTGAGCTTGTCGAATGGATTATTCTGTTTTTGGCTCTTCGGCTGGTGGGGTATCTTCCCCTTCATCTTTTTTACCCTGAGCATCGTCGATGGGCTTTTCTTCAAATTCTGCATCGCGGACATTTCCTTCCCCGCCTTCTTGCTTCTCTCCTGCCTGCGCATCTGCGCCTGCTTGCGGTTCTTGTGGTGCGGCTTTCGCCATTGCTTCACCTATCTTCTGCATCTCGCCTGATAGTTCTTCTGAAGCTTTTTTAATAGCTTCTGTATCTGTACCGTCTTTTACTTTCTTAAGTTCGTCTACTTTAGCTTGTACTGAAGTTTTAAGAGCGTCATCTATCTTTCCTTCTGCATCTTTAATAGCTTTCTCTGCTGTGTATATCATCTGCTCTGAAAGATTCTTCGCATCTACTGCTTCTTTCTTTTTCGCGTCCTCACTTTCGTGCACCTCTGCATCCTTTTTCATCTTCTCTACTTCTTCATCAGAAAGTCCTGAACTTGCTTCTATTTTTATAGACTGCTCCTTACCGCTTGCTTTGTCTTTTGCTTTTACATTTAAAATACCGTTTGCATCTACATCAAATGACACCTCTACTTGAGGTACACCTCTTGGTGCTGGCGGTACGCCGTCTAGTATAAACCTACCTAAAGATTTATTGTCAGACGCCATTGAGCGCTCACCCTGAACCACGTGTATTTCTACAGAAGTTTGATTATCAGCTGCAGTAGAGAATGTTTGTGATTTAGATGTAGGTATAGTAGAGTTCTTTTCTATAAGCTTTGTGGCTACAGACCCTAGAGTCTCAATACCAAGTGAGAGTGGTATAACATCAAGAAGTAGTATATCTTTCACATCTCCTTGCATAATACCTCCCTGTATAGCAGCACCAAGTGCAACCACCTCATCAGGGTTAATAGACTTATTTGGTTCTTTTCCAAAAAGCTCTTTAACAGCGTCATGAATTGCAGGCATACGAGTCTGTCCACCTACCAATATAACCTCATTGATATCTCCTGTACTAAATGGTGACGCTTCTATAGCCTTTTTTGTGATATCTATTGATCGGTCAATAAACTCTTTAGACAGGTCTTCTAATGTTGCTCGTGTCATTTTAAGCATCAAGTGTTTTGGGCCTGTTGCGTCTGATGTTATAAACGGAATGTTTATCTCAGTTTCAGAAGTTGAAGAAAGTTCATGTTTTGCTTTCTCTGCTGCTTCGTCAAGTCTTTGTATAGCAAGAGGGTCAGTAGACACATCTATGCCACTTTCTTTTTTAAACTCATCTGCAATCCACTTTATTATCTTCTGATCAATATCACGTCCACCCATGTGTGAGTCACCGTCTGTTGATTTTACTTCTATTACGTCGTCCCCCACTTCAAGTACTGACACATCAAAAGTACCACCACCGAAGTCAAAGACCACAATCTTCTCGTCTTTCTTTTTTGCAAACCCATATGCAAGAGCTGCAGCTGTAGGTTCGTTTATAATTCTCTTTACCTCAAGTCCTGCAATCTTCCCAGCATCCTTTGTAGCTTTTCTTTGTGAATCATTAAAATACGCAGGCACTGTTATAACTGCTTCTGTTATCTTTTCTCCCAGTCGTGCCTCTGCGTCATTCTTAAGCTTTTGGAGTATCATTGCTGACACCTCCTCTGGTCGGTACTCTTTGTCTCCAAGTTTTACAAGCACTCCACCGTCACTTCCTTTTGCAATATCAAATGGTGAAGTCTTTTCGTCTTTCTGTATTTCAGCATCTGCAAACATATGTCCAACATAACGTTTTATTCCAAATATAGTATTTTTAGGATTTGTTACTGCTTGTCGTTTTGCAAGAACACCTGCAAGTCGTTCATTTGTTTTTGAGATAGCAACAATAGACGGTGTTGTTCGTACACCTTCTGCGTTTTCTATTATGGTTGGCTCTCCTCCTTCAATGAAAGCCATTGCTGAGTTTGTAGTACCTAAATCAATTCCTAAAATTTTTGACATAATATTTTTTTTATTAAACTTCTAATTATTCAAACTTTCCTACTTTTACTTTAGCTGGACGTATAACCTTTCCACCTAAAACATACCCCTTTTGCATTACTTCAACCACCTTATGATCTCCCTCTTTCTTGTCTGTAACTACAGTTTCTACAGAATCGTGACGATTATGGTCAAATTCTTCTCCAAATGGATCAAACTGGTCTAGTCCATGCTCTTCTAAAGTCTTTAAAAGCTGTGAGTGTATATGCTCTATTCCCATCCTCCAATTCTTATCAACGCTCTCCCATGCTTCCTTATTTGCAAACGCCATATCAAAGTTATCAACAGAAGTAAGCAAATCTTGTATAAGCCCTTCTTTTGCAAATGCTACAAGTCCACCACGTAGTTCCTCTTCCTTTTTTCTAGCATTTACAAAGTCAGCTTTACTTCTTTGCCAGCCGTCCAGATACTCTTGCTTCTCTTCTACGCATTTCTTAAGTTTATCTCTAAGCTTTTTTATAGTATCTGCACCACCCTCATCAATATCATCAAAGACAATATCTTCTTCTATTTCCTTATTATGTCCACTTTTAAAGCTTTTGTCAAGTTTTTTTCTAGGCATAATGTTAAACAATTATTAGTTACTACTAAAAATTATCTCTTAGACCACTGTGAAGCTTTTCGAGCTTTCTTGAGACCTGGCTTCTTTCGCTCTTTTACTCTAGCGTCTCGCTTAAGTAGTCCTTCTTTCTTTAGAGCTCCTCTAAGCTCTGGGTCAAACTTCTCAAGTGCGCGTGCGATACCAAGTGAGACAGCATCTGCCTGAGACGCAATACCACCACCTTTCACAAGTACTGTTACTTTAAACTTTTCTTCTATACCAGCAGTTTCAAATGCTTTTCTAATATCATTTCTTAATTCGTTAACAGGAAAATAATCTTCAAACTCTCTGTCATTTATTTCAAAAGAATATTTACTTGCAGAGAAAATCCGAACACGAGCAATAGCGTTCTTTCTTCTTCCGATTGCCTCTATATAATGAGTGGCTGATATTTTTTGTTTTTCTACTGTTGTTGTCATATTATTCTTCTATAATTAATTTCTTCATTCTTATTTGTCTAAGTTTGTTGCTTGGAAGCATTCCGTATACTGCTTTTTTGAAAATCTCTTTATAGCCTTTCTTGTCAATTATTTTACCCATCTTCTCTTCCCTTAGTCCACTTGGGTATCCAGTATAATGCTTATATAGTTTAGTAGCTTTTTTACTGTCTGTTATTTCCATCTTAGATGCATTTATAACCTTCACCTCTACGTCAGGTGCAACGTTACGTGCAAACGAAGTATCGTTCTTACCCATTAGAAATGCCGCCGCTTTAGTTGCGATTCTTCCTAGCTTTTCTCCCTCTGCATTTATTTCTAATGTTTTCATATTATTTTACAAATTCAATTATAGCTTCTTGTGCTGCGTCCCCCACACGTGTACCAGCTTTGGTTATACGTGTATAACCACCTTTTCTTTCTTTGTACTTTGGAGATAGTGTATCAAATAATTTAGTAGTTGCAACAGCGCTTCCACCAAGTCGGCTTAGTATGATTCGTCTTGCGCTAAGTGTTCCGTCTTTACCTTTTGTTATAAGTTTTTCTATGAAAGGTCGTAGAGCTTTTGCTTTTGCTTCAGTTGTTTGTATCTTGTCGTGCAATATCAAAGACCGAGCAAGAGAACGCATAAGCGCTGTTCTTTGCTTTCTTACTCTTCCAAACTTTTTGTTTTTATTGTGATGTCTCATAATATTACTAATTACTAATTTACTTTAGTATGATTCCGTGATTTCCAAGCATTCTCTTTATCTCTTGTACACCTTTCTTTCCAAGTCCTTCAATCTCTAGGATATCCTCTTCTTTCTTGCGAGCTAAACCACCGACTGTTCGTATGTTTGCAGCTGTTAGTGCATTTATGTTTCTTGCTGAAAGATTAAGTGACTCAATCCTTGTCTTTAGAAGATCTGTGTCAACCTCTTCTTCTTCTTTTGCATCAGCTTCTTTTTCTTGCTCTTTTTCTACCTCTTCACCTGAAACCTCTACTTCTACTTCCTCTTCTTTAAATCCTACAATCGCTTTAAGTTGGTGAATCATTATCTCTATTGATTTCTCAAGCGCTTCGTGTGCAGTGATAGTCCCGTCTGTTTCTATAATAAGTCTAAGTCTATTGAAGTCTGTTCTGTCTCCGACACGCATGTTTTCTACTTCGTAGTTTACTCTTCTTATTGGAGTAAATATAGCATCAAGAGATATTACTCCTATGTCTACTTTATCTTTTTGAAGTACTTCTTTTGAAACATATCCCATACCACGTTCAACTACCATCTCTATAGAAAGATCACTTTTCTTATCTGTTATTTCTGCTATGTACTGATCTGGATTTAAAATACTCACTTGAGAAGGGGCTTTTATATCTGCCGCTGTTACATGCTTTTGTCCTTTTACATCTATAGAGATAGTCTGTGGTTCGTCAGTAAGCATTTGTATTCTTACCTTTTTAAGGTTTAGTAGAATATTTACAACATCTTCTTTTACTCCGTCTATTGTTGAGAACTCGTGTGGTACTCCGTCTATCTTTACAGATGTAATAGCAGCACCCGGTAAAGATGACAAAACAATCCTTCGCAAAGAGTTACCAAGCGTATGCCCATACCCTGGGTAAAGACCGTCTATTTCATATGTTCCTTTGAACTCCTCTTCAGAAACTATTTTAGGTTTTGATGGGAGTGATACGTTGTATTCTGACATAATATAAAAATTTAATTAATAATTGTTGCTTATAAATACTAACGACTATAAAACTCAAACACAGAACTTACATCAAACATTAGCTCTGTATTGTCGACTACAGGCTTTCCTTTTACTTCTCCTTCCAAACTTTTCTCATCAAAAGAGACCCAAGAAGGATTTTTATGATCTCTTAGCTTCTCACTCAAATTTGTAAACAATACGCTTCCACGACTACCCTCTCTTACACCGATCTTCAAACCTGCTGACATTCTGTATGAAGGTATTGTTACTTTTCTTCCTCCTATAGTAATATGTCCGTGCGACACCATCTGTCGTGCCATCTGTCGGCTGTTTGCAAGCCCAAGTCTGTATACTACGTTATCAAGTCGTGATTCAAGATTTTCGATAAGCTGTGTTGCAGGCTTTGAGTCTTTTCTTGCAAGAGCTTCTTTTACGTATTTTGTAAGTTGTTTTTCTGCAATACCATATGTGTATCGCATCTTTTGTTTTTCTATAAGCTGTTTACCGTATTCAGACATTTGCCTTGGTCGCTTTGAAGAACCTCTTTTCTTTTTATTCTTATCTTCAACCAATGCAAATTTCTGTGTTTGACATTTATCAAACACTCCGCTTCCTAACCTTTTACATATTTTATATTTTGGACCTATTTTCATAATATATAATTTATTTAAACTTATACGCGTCGCGCTTTCTTAGGGCGCGGGCCGTTATGCGGTACTGGTGTTGTGTCCTTTATTGAACTAACCTGAATACCTTTTGTGGTAAACCCTCTTAACGCTGACTCTCTCCCGCCACCTACTCCCTTGATAACAACGTCAACATTCTTAACACCTATCAGTGAGGCTTTCTCTCCAAGCAACTCTCCAACCTGTGCTGCTGCAAATGGTGTACCTTTCTTTGCTCCTTTGAAACCAAGCGCTCCAGATGATGACCACATGATTGCGTTTCCTTTTGTATCTGTAAAGATAAGCTTTGTATTGTTGTATGTTGCTTGTACGTGAAGTATTCCTGTCTCTAGCTTCTTTTTAGATAGACGCGCAAGAGAACGAGATTGTAATCCCTTATCTACTTCACCGCCTGCTTTTTTTATAATTCTCTTTTTTCCCATGTTGTTTAATTGCTATTTCTTATCTAGCTTCTTCTTACCAGAACCCATAGTCTTCTTCGCACCCTTAAGTGTCCTAGAGTTTGTCTTTGTGCGTTGACCTCTTGCTGGAAGATTCTTTGAATGCCTTGAACCTCTGTAAGACTTAATATCTTTAAGTCTTTTTATGTTTCCAGATACTTCTCGCCTAAGCTCTCCTTCTATGGTTCGCTCTTCTACAAGCTTTCTTATAGAACCTTCTTGTTCTGCTGAGATATCTGCTGGCTTAGCAGCTCTGTCTATCTTTGCTTTGTCTAGAAGCTCTTGAGATTTAGATAAACCAATACCGTACACGGCTGTAAGTCCGTACTCTATTCTCTTTTTGTCTGGGATTGTTATTCCTGAAATTCGCATAATATTATCCTTGTCTTTGTTTATGTCGTGGGTTAGTACAAATCACGCAGACTCTTCGCTTTCGTCTTACAGTCTTGCACTGTGCACATATTTTTTTTACTGATGCTTTTACTTTCATATAATAGATTTTGTTCACGAATGGAGTGAGTGATTATAAAATCATTACCCCCTTCTTTTATTCGCTTTTGGCGAAATAAGGAGGGGGATTGTTTTATTTTAAAAATTTAGGCTTTCCCACCCACCTCCTTTTCCAGCTGATATGCTGGCAAAAGAAGGGGGTTGTGAAAAATATAGTCACCTTATTCCTTATTTTTCTACAGCCTTTTTGTTATCCTTCCTTTCCCACCATATGGATCAGTTAAGACATTTACTTTGTCTCCTACAAGAACTTTTATGCGATATTTCCGCATTTTTCCTGAAAGATATGTAATGATAGGCTCATCTTGACCCTCAAGAGTCACCCGAAACAATGTATTCGGTAAAGCCTCTTCTACTACGCCCTTTGTTTCCTGTGGTTCTTGATTTACCATTTTTGACAATGAACACATAGTACCAAAAATGTGCATATAAAGTCAAGCTTTTGGAGTGGATTAGCGCTAAATAAGGTACTTTTGGAATTATCCACAATTTGACATTGACAAAGTCGTATTCTTTGGTATACTATTGGTAGAAATTTGAAATATCGATATGTACTATTTTTCTAATTTTTTAGGAGATAAGGCCATGCAAAATGACCTTACTAAAGAAATTAAGGCTGCAAAAGATTTTGCGGAAAAGGAACATAAGCGTATAGGCGATATAAACCTCGATACATTTACAGCAATTATAACAAACGTTGTAGAAAAAAATACTCCAGACATCAAGAGGTTAGACTGGCTTATGAAAGGCTGTATTATTGGATTGGAAGTACCAAAAGGAAAGTTTAAGTTATATATGTGTGGAGTAGGTAAATTCTTTGGTGATCACAAAAAGAAAGAAAAGAAAGTTGTTAAAAAGAAAGTGGTAAAGAAGAATAAGAAATCCACTTCTTCAAGCACCAAGAATAGAATCCAGAGATATTTTGAACTTGACCCAATCGGAGCTTTACATTACGGCGAATCATGAGTTTACTTTTTATAAACTCACGGTTCGCTGTTTTTGGTTTAAAATTTTAAATTAAAAAATCGATTGCACACCGTCTGTACAATCGATTTTCTTTTTCTATTTTGGACTTTCTAACAAATTATTCTTTTGTACTACACTAACCTCACCCGGATGTACATAAGTATACAGTACATTATCGTATGTTATTTTAAGTATTTTTTCACCAACAAGGTTAAAACAATAATCATCAACTATATATTTTATATGGGAACACTTATCTACAACCTCTTTATCTACATAGCTTTTAAGATAACGATCTATATTTACGTACTCTCTTTTTACCTGTATCAATTCGGAGACAGATATAGTTACTAGAGAGAATATAAACCAAATTTTTAAATATAAATATATTATATCCATTACCTTACTCCTTTCAAATGATTGTTAAAAGAAATTAGTATGTTTAAATCTAGTAGTAAAGTACCATATTTATATAATTTGACAAGGTATGAGTAATGTAATACTATATAAATCCGCGCATACTCTATTTTGTTGTATTAATTTTTTGCAGTACCGAAAGGGGGTGATAGATTATTAGACATGAACAGAGAAAATTGTTGTTTAAAAAAGAACATTTATATCTTAACTACTGATGGCTTGTATAGGCCTAACAGCCTCTGCTCTTGAAGCCATCAGATTTAAAGAGTTCAAAAAGAACTAGTGTATGAATTTTGTGTCCCTTCGGGATAGACATAAAAAGACGCATAGAAACTAAAGAGGACCGCTTCCCAATACTTACTGGTATCAGAGTAACGATACTACGCTAAGTTGGAAGTGGTCCTATTTTTTTGCCAAATTTTTATTTACTCTTTTCCTTTTCTTTACTTTGCTTTGACGCAACACCTATAGCACCCTGCTTTCGCTTTGCAAGTAAGTACCCAAGCACTATCCCAACAACTGCAATTATAATTATAGTAATATTTGACATAGTTTTATTATACTAGATTTTCACCTACAATAGTGCTCCTATGCGGTAAAATATGCAAGGTGTGGGGTTTTAAGTATTTTTAATACAATGAAAGCCTTGCTGGTGATGTGCCAGCAAGGCTTATTAGGTTGTCGCTATTTAGCGAAATCTAGGGTTTATAAAAAGTAAATACATCATTACGCTTTCAACTGTAAAGAATACGATTGGCTGTAGAGCGTTTGCAATATCCCATTTTGGTATGATGAAGATTGTACATATACACGAAACCCAAAACATTGTCCATGCAATTTTATTTTCTTTTGTTGGGTCTTTCCATGTAGAAACAAAAGTTGGAACTGAACCAATCAAAGCAACTATCGAGCTTGTCACAATTCCCAAAATAGGGTCATTAAATATCTGCCAAAGTATAATACCTAAGACAGCACCTCCAAAACAAAATTTATCTGTTTTAGTCCAGCCAGACGTACCATACTTAATCGAAAAAATGACTATCGTCCACGCTCCTATTGTTGCGCCGACTATCTGCCCATTAACAGAATCTTCAAAATACATTCCTGACAGAACAATGATATCAATAGTTCCCCAAATTATCCAAGTTGCTTTAGATGGTTTTGTTTCTCCACGTATAATCGCAAAGATATATGGAAAAAGTGCAAACAGAAATAAAAACCCAGCAACAACAGTAAGAATAATTCTTATATCCATTGGGTAACCTCCTTTCAGTCCCAAATGTTATTTGATTTTAATTTTTCTATCTACAACTATACATAATATATTTAGTATTGTCAAGACTATCCTTAACACCTCAACGCGCCTACGTGTTAGAGTTAATTAATTTTTTCTGCTTTGTCTACCACGATGATCACCTCACTCTTTGGCCTTACTTCAAGCACACCCTCTGTGCTTTTAAAGCGCACAGTATTACCCTCTTCTTTTACTACTATATCCCCCTCTTTTATTATTGAAACAAGTGGTGTGTGATTCGCAAAAATACCCACCATACCACTTTGTGTAGGCAGTGTTACAGACATTGCTTCTTGTTTATAGACTACTCCGTCTAGAGTGACTATTTCTAAATTTATTTTATTCATTATATTTTATATATTTGCTCCCAATATCAAGGTCCAACCTTGATATTATTCGACTTCATCTATTGAGCCCTTTAGGTAGAAAGCCTGCTCTGGCTTGTCGTCATGTTTACCTTCTAATATTTCTTTAAACCCTCGCACAGTTTCTTTTATCGGCACGTACTTTCCTTTCATACCTGTAAACTGCTCTGCTACGAAGAATGGCTGTGACAAAAATCTCTGTATCTTTCTTGCTCTATCCACCGTAAGCCTGTCGTCGTCTGAAAGTTCATCCATACCTAGTATTGCTATAATGTCCTGCAAGTCCTGATACTTCTGCAATACCTTCTGTACATCTCTTGCTACTTTATAATGCTCTTCTCCCACTACAGACGGCTCCAATATTGTAGATGTAGAATCTAAAGGATCCACAGCTGGGTAAATACCAAGAGATGCAAGTGAACGAGAAAGCGCAACAGTAGAGTCTAAGTGTGCGAACGTAGTAGCAGGTGCTGGATCAGTATAGTCGTCCGCTGGTACATATACAGCTTGTATAGAAGTAATAGACCCTTTGTCAGTTGAAGTAATACGCTCTTGCAATGCACCCATCTCACTTGCAAGTGTTGGCTGATACCCCACGGCAGAGGGTATACGGCCCAATAGCGCAGAGAGCTCTGAACCTGCTTGAGTAAACCTAAATATATTGTCCACAAAGAGAAGTACGTCTCGCTCCTCTACATCACGAAAGTGCTCCGCCATGGTGAGCGCAGAGAGGGCTACCCTTGCGCGCGCTCCTGGTGGTTCATTCATTTGTCCAAACACAAGCGCTGTGTTTTTAAGTACATTACTTTCTTCCATCTCTCTATATAGGTCATTACCCTCTCTTGAGCGCTCACCTACTCCTGCAAATACAGAATACCCACTATGCTCTGTCGCAATGTTTCGTATAAGCTCTTGGATAATAACAGTCTTCCCCACTCCCGCACCACCAAAGAGTCCGACTTTACCACCCTTAAGGAATGGGCAGATAAGATCTATAACTTTAATACCAGTTTCAAGTATTTCACTTCCTGTCGTTTGTGAAGTAAGTGGAGGAGAGTCTCTATGTATAGAATCTTTTTCGCTACCCTCAACTGCAGGCTTGCCGTCTATTGCATTACCTGTAACATCAAACATCCTACCTAGGACTTTGTCTCCCACTGGCACAGATATAGGAGCTCCAGTTGCCGTAACCTCATTACCACGAGAAAGTCCGTCTGTAGTACTCATAGCAATGGTACGTACTTCATTCATACCTAAGTGTTGCTGTGTCTCAAGTACAATTGTTTTTTTCTCTGTCTTTATTTCAAGCGCATCAAAGATCTTAGGTAAGTCACCATCGAACTTTACATCTACTACTGGTCCTATTATTTTTGTTATTATTCCTTTTGACATATTTATTTAAATTAATTATTTATTTAGTGAAGTGAAATGTGCTTTTTTAAAAGTCTGGCCGAGTATAGCGAGGGGGCCCGAGGACTTTTGAAAAAAGTATATTTCATGAAACTGCTAACTATCACTTACAGCGTCTGCGCCTGCTGCGATTTCTAATATTTCTTTTGTAATACTTCCCTGCCTTGCTTTGTTATAATTCAAAAGCAGTTCTTTACCCATCTTGTCTGCATTGTCAGTAGAGTTCTTCATTGCGACCATCCTAGAGCTCTGCTCGCTTGCATTAGACTCTAAAAGCCCTTGGTAGATCTGAAGCTTGGCAAGCCTTGGTACCACTATATTTAAAATAGCATCTTCGTTTGGTTCGTATATATATTGCTTAGGATTCTTTAGATCTACTTCATCAATATTCCCCTCACCACCTGCTACAGAAAGTTCGTCTATTATGTTTTTCAAACTCATAGAAGAGAGCGGCAAGATCTTTCGTATAGTTGGTACCTGATGAAATGGAGATGTATATTTGGTATAAGAAATCAAAACTTTCTTATATTCTCCTGACAAAAACTTTTTTATCACAAAATCTCCAAGCTCACTTATGTCTCCTACTGTAGGTGTTTCTGGGAACTCTTCAAAGCTCTTCAAAATCTCTCTACCACTCTTGTCCGCATGCCTTCTTGCATATTTACCCACAGTGACAAACTCTATTTTATCGTCTCTTCTGACCAAATAACTGTTCAAAGCTCGTAGAGCTGATGCATTGTACCCACCACAAAGCCCTTTATTAGACGCAATATGCACTATAAGTACTTTGTCAGTATCCTTGGGTGTCATTAGAAACTTATTCTTCTCCATTGTCTCATTGGAAAGACTAACCATAAGCTCAAGAGCACGAGTAGCATATGCTCGAGTGTTTACAGCAAGACCTACGTCTTTCTTCATCTTACTTCGCGACACCATCTCCATCGCTTTGGTAATCTTTTTCATATTACCTACTGATGCCATTTTTGTTTTGATTATTTTTGTATTACTCATCGTATGTATAATTACTCTCTTGTCTGCATAAACTCACTTACAGCACTCTTTAATCTCTCTTCTATATCTTCATCCCAAGAATTCTCTATTTCTTTCAACAGCTCACCCTTACTTGCTTCTAGGAAATCAGAGAAATCACTTCCCCATTTTTCTATATCTGCAATCTCTACCTCATCTATAAAACCATTGTTCGCAGAGTATATAAGTGCAACCTGTAAGCCAGTTTTTACTGGTGAGTATTGAGGTTGCTTCAAAAGCTCTGTAAGTAGTCGTCCTCTGTTTAAAGTTTTCTTAGTCTCTTCATCTAGGTCAGACGCAAACTGCGAGAATGCTTCAAGCTCTCTGAACTGTGCAAGTGAGAGCTTCATCTTGCCTGAAGTTTTCTTCATTGATTTTATCTGTGCTGCACCTCCTACACGTGACACAGATAGCCCTACGTTGATAGCAGGTCTTATGCCTTTATGAAAAAGTTCTGATTCTAAGAATATCTGACCATCTGTAATAGATATCACATTAGTTGGTATGTATGCAGATATATCTCCAGCTTGAGTCTCTACTATTGGCAATGCAGTAATAGACCCACCACCAGACTCAGAGTTTCTCCGTGCTGCACGCTCTAGAAGTCGTGAATGCAGATAGAATACATCCCCTGGATATGCTTCTCTTCCGGGCGGTCTTCTTAAAAGAAGTGATATCTCTCTATAGCTTACTGCGTGTTTTGATAAGTCATCGTAAACCACCAGTACATCTTTACCTTGGTCCATAAAATACTCTGCGAGAGTCACCCCAGCGTATGGAGCAAGGTATGACATAGCAGATCCGTCTGATGACCCTGCAAGCACGATAGTGGTGTAAGCCATAGCGCCCGCCTCTTCTAAAGTCTTCATCGTTCTAGCAACTTTTGATTTCTTTTGGCCAATAGCCACATAGACACAAACTATGTCATTGTCTTTCTGATTAAGGATTGTATCTATTGCGACAGTAGTTTTCCCTGTCTGCCTGTCGCCTATTATAAGTTCTCTTTGCCCTCGCCCTATAGGTATCATTGTATCTATCGCTTTAATACCTGTACTTAGTGGCTGGTCTACAGGCTCGCGCTCCATCACAGCAGGGGCTGTTCGCTCTACCAAGTAATCAGCATCTTTTTGTATATCACCCTTTCCATCAATAGGATTTGAAAGCGGATCTACTACTCTACCTATAAAATCTTTCCCTACTGGTATAGAAAGGATCTTCTCAGTTCGCTTTACTATGTCGCCTTCTTTAATATGACTATAATCACCTATTATAATAGCTCCAACTGTAAACTCTTCTAAGTTTAGAGCAATGCCCATAGTACCACCCTCAAATGTAAGCATCTCTGACATCTGGCAATTATTAAGACCGGATACTTTTACGATACCGTCATTTACTTCTACTACGTGCCCCACCTCACTTACTTCAGGCTCTGACTTAAAGTCTTGTATTTTATTTTTTAAATTTTGTATTAAAGATTCTGTACTCATATTATTTTAAATTTTAGAATGTAAATGATTTCGTAATTTGTTCAACCTTAGCTTCAACCCATACTCGTACAACTTGTCTTTGTATGAAACCCTAAAGCCTCCTAGCATTGTTTCATCTTGCGACACACTAGTAGGAGCATCTTCCGGTATCTTCAAATGCTTTTTAATCTCTATTAATAACTTTTCTGGTATTTCACGAGCTGTCTTTATAAAAACAGTATTACGATTTTTTTCTTTCTCTTGTTTGTCTTCTAGCACTCTCAAAACATTTTTAACTCTACCTTCCATATTGTGCTTTTTAGAGAAACTTACGAAATTGCTTGCAACATCTTTTGGGTCTTGCTTGCCTTCTTCTACAAGTTCTATTAAAGCCCTGGCTATGATATCTCTCTTTATCATATTATTTAGCCATACCTTTTATTATCTTCTCGTGTGAATCTTCTGATATATCTTCACCGATTATCTTTTCTGTACTCAACACTATAAGATCAGATACTTCCGCCCTTACTGCTGTTTGCATCTCTTGTCTCTCTTTCTCTACCTTCGCTTGCGCATTAGAGAGCATTTCGTCTTTGTCTTTTGCAGACTGCGTATTTGCATGCTCAAGCAGAGCTTTTGCCTGCTCATGCGCTTTTGCGACTATCTCATTAGACTCATGTTTTGCATCTGAGATTATACTCTCACGCTCTTTTTGAGATGTCTCAAGCTCTTCTTCTGCTTTTTTTGTCATCTCTATGCCTTCTTCTACTTTTTGCTTTCTTTCGTTTATGATTTTAGCGATAGGCTCAAATGCATACCTCTTAAGCAAATAATAGATAATAAGAAAATTAACAAGATTCGCAAGAGCGAGTTTCCAGTCAAAACCTATATTTCCTAATACGCTTAATAAATCCATTTTCTAATTTAATTTAGATGATGAAAAATGCTACAAGTGCATAAATAGCTGTAGACTCTGCCATAGCTACACCGATGATCATCTTAGAGAAAAGCTGTCCAGACATTTCTGGATTTCTTCCCATTGCTTCTAGGGCTTTACCGATAAGGTATCCCTCACCAATAGCAGACCCGAACATTGATACTGTTGCGAGTCCTTTTGCTATTAGTCTTGCTGATTCTATTTCTTCCATAATAATTTTTATTAATTAATAAATGACGTTTATTTTATGTCGTAGCCACGACATTATCTTCCACCTCTTCTGGCTTCAAGCCTATCGTATAATACGCTGTTACAAGCGCACCAAAGACTATCGCTTGTACTACGCCGAAGAGTATCCCTAAGCCCGACCACAGTGTAGGTAGTAAGTACGCCACAAACCCAAGGATTATAACAGCCAATACTTGGCCAGCGTATAGGTTGCCAAAAAGCCTGAAAGAAAGAGAGATAACTTTGGCGATTTCAGAAATTATATCGAGAAGTCCTATGAGGAATTCTATTATAGACATTATTCCTGCTCCGAAGCCTTTCCTAAACCCGACATAAACTTGCTTAAATTGAAAGTATTTGCCGAGGAAACCAAATATCCCCCAGCTTTTTATAGATGCTATCTGCACTACGATAACCATAGCAAGCGCTAAACCAAATGTAGTATTAAAGTCTGTGGTTGGTGAACGGAATATTGCTGTACCACCATATGTAATGCTCGTAAGTCCAGGTATAAGCTCTATCAAGTTAGAAATACCGATGAATACAAACAATGCTCCGACAAGTGGGATTACTTTTTCTGATATTGCTCTATTGTCTGTGATCTGGTCAATCAGATCCACCATACCTTCGTACATTATCTCTACAAGTGTTTGCGACTTACTTGGGTGGGCACCGTACTTGCGCTTTATTATAAAAAATCCAAACAGCCCTATTGCTAACATTATTGCAATACCTAGAAGAAGTGAACTAGTCACAGGAAAACCAAATAGTGTAAACACTGTATCCGGCCCTATAGCGGGTATTTCTCTTTGTACTTGTATTATATCTAGCATTTTATTTTTCCTTTTCTTCTATCATCTTCTGCTCAACTTCTTTAAACTCTTTATCTATTCTTCTGTATTGAAAGATTGTGATAATCCAAGAAAGTACAAAAGCTATAGGAAGAGCTATAAGTTTAAACTGCCTTCCAGATTCATGAATATTGTCAAAGTAATTACCTACAAAAAAGGCGATAGCTGCGGGCACAGCAAAGATGAAGGCTATGTATATCATCTGCATAAAAGCCTTATGGCGAAGGTTTTCAGCTTTTTCTTTGAGATTATTTAGATTTTGATTTTCTTTTTCTTCCATGGTTTTAAAAACAAAAAACCCCGCAAAACATGCGTGAGTCACCCAGACAGTGGGAGTTCTCTTTACCCATACTATACACCACGGCTATACCTAGTGTCAAAGCAAGAATAATCTCTTCTTTTTTATCTCTTTTCTTATTTCACGATAGTTAGGAGTAATCTCTTCCACCAATGCCCAAAACTTCGAAGAATGATTAAACTCTTTCAAATGACATAATTCATGCACAATTATATAATCCCGCATTTCAGGTAATAAGAAAAAGATCTTATAGTTAAAATTCAAATTCCCCTTTGTAGAGCAACTCCCCCATCTAGTCTTTTGGTTTCTTATAGCTACTCTATTGTATTGAAACCCATGCACAGAACTAAGATGCTCTATACGCTCTGTTATAAGAGCGCGCGCTTCTTCCCTATGCTTCAAATAGCGCTTTCTATTAGATCTAAATATTTTCATTCTTCAAACAATACAGGTATCTCTAATGCGTCGTCGTGTTCTGGCAACCCTGAAGCATTATCTTTCTTTAGTATCAATATTCCGTTGTTTTTATAGTCCGGAGCCTCAAATTCAAGTACTGCGCTAAACGGTACAAACTCTTCTACCATTGCATTCTCACCCGCACTCGCGAACCCTTCGGCTATTATCCTTCCGTCCCAATCAGTTAGTACTACAGGGAAGTCTCCTTCAAAAAACCACATACCTCTTGCCTGCCCTGTAATACTTAACGGACTTTTAATAACCTGATTCGGGCGTGGTGTATCAATACGGATAAGATCCATCTTTTCTAATTCATTACCTATGTTTTCTACAAATGTTTCTCCCCCTGCACGACATCGTCTTGGATAGCTTTCCATCGCTGGATTACCAGCTTCAATACATTCTATAAAATTAGTTATTTGAGTTACGTAATCATTAGAATCTTTTTTATACACAAATAGCCCAGCAACTACTACCAAGAAAATAATCAATATAGAAAATATGATCCAAATGTTTGATCCCATAGATTTATTATAACAGATATTTTGTGTCCTGAATCACTAAATATTTATTGTTCTTAACACTTTGTGACCCTACTGAGAATCGAACTCAGATTACCGCCTTGAGAAGGCGATGTCCTAACCGTTAGACGATAGGGCCATTAGTACAAAATATACCAATCTTTTACCTTTTTTTCCACTCTTCCTCTTGGCGCACCAGAAGTTTATACTTTCTATCTGGCTCTGCCATTACTTTCTCAACAACCTTCTCTGCGCGTATTGACTGCGAACCTTTTACTAATACTGTGTCGTTCTCTCCTATTATCTTCTCAAGCTTCTCCCCCGCACTTACTGAATCATTAAATGTAAATATATCGCGCTTCTTCATCTTTGCTTCATTTGCACCTTGTGCTATGTATTTAGACCGCACTCCTATTGTAATAAGTATATCAGCAGTTTCTGCTACTAGTTTTCCTATTTTTATATGCTCATCGTAAGAATGCTCACCAAGCTCTAACATATCTCCAAGCACTGCAATTTTTCTCCCTGTAGTACTCACACTCTTAAGAGTATTAAGTGCCTCTGCTGTAGCAGTAGGCGATGCATTGTAGCTGTCATCTATTATCGTTGAATTATTAATACCATCTATCAAACGCATCCTCCCTGGTGCTGGTTCGTGCATTACTAGTGCAGTTTCCATCTTCACAATGTTCAAACCCTGAGAAATACCTATAGCAAGAGCTGAAAGTATCGGGTAGATATGCTGTTTACCTATAACACCTTTAAGCTCTACTGGAATACTGTTACCGCTATAATCAACCCTAAACGTTATTCCTGTCGGCTTATTGTCTTTATATATAATATTTTCATCTGACGCGACGACACTTGAACCTGTTGTATATCCATATGTAAACACTTTTTTACCTGCCTTGCCGGCAGGCAGGTCTGAAACCAATGCTTTCATACCAAATGCTTTTTTGTCGTCACTATTTACCACAAACACACCTTCATCTTTAAGAGCTTTTACAAGATAACTTTTTTCTTTAACCACCTCTTCTGTATTATTAAAAAATTCCACATGCACAGGAACGTCAGGTAAGTGCGTCATCACCACAGCGTCAGGCTTAAGCCATTTTGAAATACTCTCTATGTCTCCGGGCCTGTCTGCACCAACCTCAAGGACAAGCCACTTAGGATAATGATTTTTCATTATGATAAGACTAAATCCATCTATTATATTTTTGAACCATCCAGATACACTGTTCCACGCATTTGGAAGTCCTAAAATAGTAAGAGGTACTCCAACTTCACTATTAAAACTCTTTTCACTTTTACGCACAAAAGACATAGAACTTAATACTGTATAAATAGCATCTTTTGAAGAAGTCTTACCAATATTACCAGTAACAGCAACAATTTTTGGCTTATACTTTTTAAGCACTAGTTTTGCTTCTAGTGTGATTATATAAACTACAATTTTTTTAAAAATATTTTTCATTTTATCTATCAGGTGGTACTTCGTAATAATTTATTAAAAACTTTACTGTATCTATAAAAGGATGTGTAAGAGTCTGCGATGCATACCGCACTTCTTTTGGCTCTATAGTATATAGAAATACAAGATACTGTGCATCATATGCTGGGAAGTAGCCGAAAAATGAATGTAAAAACTTGTCTTCATAATACCCACCTTCTTTTAAATCAGCGATTTGCGCAGTGCCGGTTTTAGCAGCTACAGAATAATTATCAAGCTTTACTGCACCACCCAAAAGTGCCTCATCAACCACCTTTACTAGCATACGTGTCACCTCTTGCACGCTCTCCTCTTTTAACACTCTTTCGTCTACAAAAGTCATTGTTTTTGAAAGTCCAGAAGTATATTTAATTTTCTTTGCCAAATGTGGAGTTATGAGTTTACCACCATTTGCCAGTACTGACAAAGCTCTCACGGTACTTATGGGAGTCATGGCTATACCTTGCCCAAATGAAGCTGTAGCATATTCAAGGTCTCTTGGAGAGTCTAAATTGTCTACAAGTCCTGCACTCTCGTTTGGCAGATCAATCCCTGTTTCATCCCCGACTCCAAAACTAAGCATATAGTCAGCAAAGCGCTTATTACCCATCTCACCTACAACAAAGGCGACACCTGTGTTTAAAGACTGACTAAGCACTTCTTGCATTGGTACACGCCCACGACTCTTTCCGTCATAGTTTGATATAGTATAGCCATTAAGATCTATCTTTCCAGCATCATAGTACGTAGTAGTAGCTGTCACGGCTCCTGCATCAACTCCTGCAACCATAGTAAGAGGTTTTATAATAGAACCCATCTCATAGACACTTTCCACAATAGGATTTGAAAACACAGAAGCTTCTTTTTCTTCCCCAAACTCATTTACATTAAAGTTGGGATACACTGCCAGTGCATGTATCTCACCATTTTGTGGATTTATTATAACCCCTGCCGTCTGTCTTGAATTCCATCTTTCACTGACTTCTTCTATTTTCTCCTCTAAGAAAAGCTGCACGGATGGCTCAATAGATACCATAACGTCACCAGAGCGATTACCTTTTTTAAACACTGCACTGTTTATATTGGCAAAAATCTCTGCGAAAAAGTTAATGTACATTCCGTCACTATTACGTTCTAGCACATCATTATAATATCTCTCAAGCCCATACCTTCCAGCAAATTCGTCACCTATAAAACCAACAAATCCTAGTGTTTGCGCTGCTAAATTTTCTCCTGGGTAAAAACGCCACCTGTCTTTATATATATTTACTCCGTCTATATCTAGATTCTCTATAGCGTGTGCAGTGTCTGGATCAACTTGTTTTGCTATCTCCTCATATGGGTCGTTCTTTTTACCAGCACGCAAAAAGAATGTATCTTGGTCTATTTCTATAAGAGTAGATATTTTCTCATAAGCATCTTCTGCGTCTTTCAAATCCTTAGGGCTTATTGCGAGCGTAAAACCAGAACGTAGCGTTGCTCCAGAGACAAGCCTTCCGTCTTTGTCATTGAGAAATATTGAACCTCTGTTATATAAATCCTGCCCTGCATTAGTATATTGCCTATCTGCATCATTACTAAAATCCTCACCATGTATTATCTGCACAAAATAAAGCCGCCCTAGGAGAATAATGGCGACTAAAAATACAATACCTGATATTATACGAATTCTAATCAAAAGCTCTGATTTCATATCACTATGATACCATCTTTTTAGCTTAGTTTTCGAGACTCAACTTTGCAAATGACTTGCGTGCAACAAATCTTTTACTTGCTAGCTTTGTAAATCCGGCCTTATTTGCAAATTCTTTATTTATAGTATTTTTGTGTGCGATGTATTCAAACTCAAGCTCACTTATAGCAGAACTTACTACAACCACATCATTGTTGATTTCTTCTCTTACAATGACATTAACTATAGATTTGCTTATAAAATAACCATAAAAACCAAGCAATATGAAAACTATCGCTATTAGCGCTGTAAATGCTCTTTTTTCGAAAATATTAATTTGTAATGTTTTACTTCTCATTTTATTTTTTTTCAAATATTCTTAATTTTGCGCTCCTTGAACGCGGATTTGCTTTTACCTCCTCTCTTTGAGGTGCAATAGGCTTTTTGGTAATAATTTCTCCCACGGAAGCCTCTTTTTGCTCTTTGAAGAAGATTTTTACCACTCTGTCTTCAATACTGTGGAATGAAATAACTGCTAGTCTACCATTCTCCTCTAGAGCCTCTATTGCTTTAGGGAGAACTTCTTTAAGTGCTCCTATTTCATCATTTACCGTAATCCTCAAAGCTTGGAAGGTTTTTGTAGCAAAGTGTATCTTCTTATGCTTATACCAACTCGGTACTGCTTTTTCTATTACACTTACCAAATCTTGCGTAGTCTCTATAGATTTTTCTTTTCTTGACTCAACGATCTTACTTGCAATATGTCTTGAGAATGTCTCCCCGCCGTATCCATAAATAATGTCTGCAATATTTTCTTCATCCCAACTATTTACGATTTCTCTTGCAGTTAGATCATCTTCTGTTGGATTGTCTTTCAGAGTCATTAAAAGTTTTTCATCTCTCCCAAAACTAAACCCTCTACCCCCATCATCCATCTGGTCTGAACTAAAACCGAGATCAATTAATATTGCATTAACTTTTTCTATTCCAACTTTTGCAATAACTTTGTCTAAGTTTCTAAAGTTATCTTTCTCTAAGATGATTTTGCATTTTGCATTTTTCAGATTCTTTTTTGCTTCATCAAGCGCTCCTTGATCCAAATCAATGCCGATAAGTGTTCCACTTTTTCCAATAAGCTCACAGATCTCTTTTGAATGGCCTCCGCGGTTTAAAGTCCCATCAACTACCACATCTCCTTCTTGGAGACTAAGTGAATCAATAACTTCTTTTAAAAGAACTGGAATATGCATACTAAACTATTCCTATTTCTCCGAGCTTCTCTGCCATAGAGTCTGCTTGTCGCTCGATCTTCTTCTTATAGTCGTTCCATTTCTTCTCATCCCAGATCTCTACTCTTGTCTGCACACCTGCAAGCACTACCTTGTCCTTAAGAGATGCGAAGTCTCGCAAATATTCTGGCACAAGGATTCTTCCTAGTGAATCTATAGATGCTTCTATTGCACCAGAGAGGATGAACCTATTGAACCCTCTTGTGTCAGCCTTTCCTACTCCAAGCCCTGCAAGCTTTTCTGAAATCTTTTTCCATTCGTTAATAGGATATACGAACAGACAATTATCTAGCCCGCGAGTTACGACAACTTTCTTTCCAAGTTCCCTGCGGAATTTTGAAGGAAGCGAAAGACGCTTCTTCGGGTCAATTGTGTGTGTATACTCGCCTATTAACATATTTTTTCTTTCTGTAATGATTTTTCCCTGCCTGCCGGCAGGCCGGTCCCCTCCTAAACCTTCATAGAATAAAGATTTAGGAGGAGAACCCAAAGGATATGTAGTATGGTAAACCGTATCCTTTGAATTCCCACTTCATACCACTACCATACTAGTATATAACACTTCATACCACTTCATCAATATAGTTATCCACAGTAAAACACCGAGGTAATACCTCGGTGTTTTACTTGTTTAAAGGTTTATTTTTAGACTATTTCGCTACCTCTTCCAACCTCTTTTCAATAAAATCTTTGTCCAAAACACTTAGAAACCATCCGATCTTTGGACCACTGTCTTTTCCAAGAAATGAAATATAAATAGCACTGAAAAGCTCTTTTGGATCTTCAAAAGATTCTTTTCTTATTTCATGTATTTTAGTATGAAGCTCCAAGCCATCTAATTTTTTTTGTGTTTTTACATATTCAAAGATCTCTCTTAAACCTTTCTTTTGTTTATCTGAAAAACCTAAAGCTTGTTCTGGAACATTATCTTTCTGAAGTTCGTATTTATATTTTTCTGGTGCATATATCTCAAGCCAATTTTTAGAATACTTTGCTCTAGAAGAAATTTCTTTTTTATCATCATCGGTTAGACTTTCTCCTTTCATATTTTCAACTTCATTCTCTATGTCCATATGTGGCATTTGCACCAAGAAAGACATTAGGGAAAATCGTGAAAAATATCTTTTCTTTATACCCTCTCTCTCATTTGGTAAATGTATAAGCGAAAACAATCTAGCATTATCATCATTTGTCTTGTCAAAATACATATCTGCAATTCTGTCATATGTATCATATAGGATTGGTATAGTATCACCATCTGGTTCAAAATTAATCGCTTGCTTATAGTTTTTACCAATAAGTGCAAGACGAAAAAGCTCTGGTGGCAACAAATCAGATATTTCTTTTGCAGAAGACCCTTCACCCTTAGAAGACGACATCTTTTTCCCACCTATTAGGAAAAACTCATATGGAATGTCAAACGGTGGTTTGTAGCCAAGTATTTCTTTTGAGATATGATTTGCAATATCCCTAGAACCGCCTTTTGTGGAATGATCTTTCCCACTTCCTTCTATATCCACCTCAAGTACCTTAAACTTAGCCGGCCACTCTACTTTCCATGGAAGTTTTGCATTCCCATCAAACGGCGACACCCTACCTTTATGCCCACAACCTTTTGCCCATTTGACATATTCGGGGTCACAAACATATTCAACCTCTTTTCCATCAAAAGATATTGTTTTTGTAGTTCCTATTTTTCCACAGTTTTCACAAACGACAGACAAAGGTAGCCAGTCGTCCGGCTTAACTGAACCTGAGATTTTTTTATATATTTCTCTTATCTCTTGCGCATGACTAAGAGTTGTAGCAATAGCATCATTCATTTTTCCAGATTTATATAATTCGCTTGCTCTATAATACTCTGGTGTAAATCCTGATTTTTCTATTACTTCCATAAATTCAGCTGCAAAATACTCTGCAAAGTTTTTAGCCTTACCATCAGGTGATGGGATTGTATAGAGAGGTTGTCCCATATATTTACCATATTCTTTTTCATCAAGATAAACAGGCAGTCCATCCATTGGATCAAAATCGTTTATTTCATATAGAAATTTATTCTTTATACCTCGCTGCGTAAGTATTTCTGATATTGTACCGTGCACAGCAACACCACGCATTGAACCAATATGGATTCTTCCAGACGCTGTCTTTTCGTCACGAATAATAAGAGGCTTACCACTTTCTATACGGTCCTTTAGATTTTTTTCTATTTTATCTACAATTGCATCTCCCCAAAACATATGTACAGAGTATCATAATACTCATTAATTATAAATGCTATTATAGAGTTGACCAATTTTACAAATCGTAGTACTCTGACTTTAGAAACTTACTTTTTTGTAATTATGAAGGGAGAAAGTATAAATATGTCAAAAAAATATTGGTATTTTTGGTGTTTATTTATATGTATTCTTTTATATGCTTCATACCTTAGCACTACAAGTTCTTCGAAGTTATTGGGACTAATCATACTTCTAATACTTGGTTTAGTTTACTTTATCATTTCGTGTCGTGGAGATAAAATAGTATCCTTTAATCCATCTGAAATTTTATTAGGAGAAAGATATGCAGAACCGTAAGAAATCAAAAAGGAAATGTCCGATTGTTAAACTCTTTAAGTACACACCTATGATAGCAGTGCTCATAATTATAACTTTTGTTGCATGTTTTGCAGCTTTACTTGGAAAAGATAGAGTAACGTGGTCACCCCCTTAACCAAGGGAGGTGGCCTATTTTTATATATTTTTTAGAATTTTAAAATCCTTATTATGTAATTAGTGGCACGAATTCAAATCTTTCAAACTTTTTTATATCAATATTTTCTTCTGAAATCTTCCTAACTTGCCATATATTATCATAAATAGGAACAACCATAACTCCTCCTACCTTGAGTTGTCTTAAGAGCTCTTTAGGAACCTCCTCTGCAGCAGCTGAGACCAATATCTTATCAAATGGCGCTTCTTCTTGTAATCCGAGCTCTTTTACTGCTTGTTTAATCTCAGCATTTTTAAAATCATATTTACTTAAATTTTCTTGTCCAAGCTTTACTAATTCCTGCACTCTCTCAACTCCTATTACATAACCACTTTCTCCAACAATATGAGCCAAAAGCGCCGTAACAAAACCAGAGCCAGAACCTACATCAAGTACTTTGTCTCCTTTTTGTGGGACCAAAAGATCCAGCATAAATGCCACAGTTGTCGGCTGTGATATTGTCTGCTCATAACCCAATGGAAGTGCATAGTCTTCATATACTTCTTCCACATAATCTTCCGACACAAAATCTTTCCTGTCTATTGCAACAAAAGCATCTCTAATGTCTTTGTTTTCAAGCACCTTTGTTCCATTCTCAAGATGGTCTAGTAATTCTTCTTTAGTAAACATATTTTTAATTATTTTTTCTTCTGATCAAGATGTTTTTGGAGTAATATCTTTCCCGCTTCTTCTCTATATCTACAATAGTCATTACACATTTCTCCTTTTGCTGGAACTTCATCACTATTAAGTGTTTTATGAATATCTTTTAGAACTCCTTCTATCCATGAAGTATCTCCTTTGTATGCAATTACGTCCATATCAAATTCAAGCTTGGCATCAAAAGTATCTTCATTTTTCTTACCATTTGCATATACAAAATATCCAGTATCTGAAACTTTCAAATCATTACACTTTAGAAGCCATTGATATACTTCTATCTGTCTTTTGTATTGATCACCCCATCGTCCGTCTAATGTCGGTTTGTCTTGCTTACTTGTTGCTTTATAGTCCACGACGATAAGTTCACCTTTAGGATTTACCCAAATATCATCAACCGCACCGAAGACAAGAAAATTAGTGGGTTCATACTTACACTGAACACCGACAAAGTTTTCACGCCACTGTCCCATATTTTCATGTTCAAATGGTATAGCATCAACTCCAAAATCTTTCATGAGGGGGTGTATAGTTTTATCCTTTCTGTAAATATCAAATTCTTTCTTAAGAAGGTTGTCTACTGCAAGATTTAAAGTAAAACCGGGCAGTGAAGGCCTCTTTACCCCCAATCTTTGATCAAGATAAAAACATCGTGGGCACTCTATAAACATATCAATCTTTGAGCGACTTATCTTAAATGGTGCTTTAGAGCTTGGATTATAAATATTTCTCCTTTTTACTGTATCAAAATGACTCATATTGAATGTATTATATCATAAAAAACACTCGCTTTTTATTGCGAGTGTTTTTTATGATTTTATTCTAAGTTTTTCTCTATCTTAATCTTCCCTACTTTGTCTGGGAAAGATCTCTTCCAGAATGGCCTTAGTACCGCTTCGGCTTTGTCTATACTTGGATAACCAGAAAGTATTGTAGGGAGTGCAGCTTTTGCTCTACCTGATAGATCTTCTTTTAGCTTTTCTTCATCAAATGTCCATATAATATGTACGCCACCGTCTACAGTAAACTCAAACTCTTCTTCCTCCCACGGCCTACTATCTGCCTTACCTAATACTTTTATTGTTAAAGTTGATACATCTGATATTTCTACAGGCTCATCGTCAAATGCTGCAATAGTGTTCTCAGCTATATGACCTGCAAACTTTTCTTTATTAAAGAGTACTCCATACAGTGTCGCCTTTTCTGTAACCTCAACCTCATCTCCACTTTCAATACTTCCGGCTGACTCAAATTCTACAAATATTGTATCTTCAAATAGATAGAATTCATCTGGTTTCTGAGAAGAGGCTTCGTTCATTAACTGCTTTCTTAATTCTGTATGTATTTCAGTCTTTGCTTGTGCAAGATCTTCAGAACTTGCAGTAAGCTTCTCACCCACAAAACCGCCTGTCATTGTGGTTTTTGAGCGAGCGTAGAAATCGTCAAATCTTGGAGAGCCTTTAAATCCTGGTATTGTAAAGTCCGTCAGACCAGTATTGTATTTTTCTCCAGTTTCATCTGCATAGACTGTTACTTCAATACTTCCTGGTACTGTTTCTCCTCCCTCTGTCTTCTGCCCAGGGACTACTACTGATTTATTGATTCTATATATAAGTCCTTCTGGAGTTTCAAATCGAGTATTTTTTATAAGTCTCTGACTTGAAGAATTAAAATCATTAAATACGATGATTTTCCCTGATGCTTTTTCTTCAATCTCTTGTCGTCCAGTTGCTGCAACTTTTCTTGAGTCAGTCTTTTCAATTGTCATGATTTCATATGAAAGCTCTCCTGCATCTGCATTTATAGCAGCGGCAAATTGTGCATCAACAATAGTATTGTTTTGTTTTGGTGTAATACTTAGCTTTGCTCCAGAAAAGAGAAGTGAGAATGCAAGAATAAGAACGATAATAACAATAATAGCAACAAACCATAATGCAAAACGTGATGTTCTACTCTTTTTTATACCATTATCGTATGCTGTATTATAGTCAAAATTATCTTCTACCTGAGGAGCGGTTCTTGGTTTAGTATGTGAATTTTTTATATCTCGTATTGACCTTTTTTCAGGTGGTACAATGTCGTTAAATGTTTTTTTTACCATATAATGTATCTTTTTAGTTTATTTAATTTGGGTATATTATACTATTTATTTTACTCATTTGCTATTTTATTGGCAAATATCACATCAATACCTAAAAATGTATCACATCCTTTAGGACTTTCTTGTGATACGGAACAATGTTTGCTTAAAATCCTACTACCTAATTCAACGATAGTAAAAGGCTGCCGCGCAAGAGTATGCGCACTAAATTCATCGCTTTTAATCGTATCTACGAACCACTTACCTATATCTGTATCAATAGTAAGGAAGATTGTTTTTGGCAAAGAAAGCCCATCAGAAAAGTCTGCTAGCACTTTCCTGAAAGAAGCTAGCCATTCCTCTCTAGCCTCTACAAGAACCTTTTCTATTTTAACAGTTTCTGAACTAATGCTTTTTCCTTCCAGAAATAGACGTATAAGCGAATGTGCCTCCTCATGCATTGTACCAAGAGAGCTTGCAACTTTTTCTATAAGGAAATTTTTACCAAGAGGCAGGTCTACATCTTTAACCATTGTCTCATTTCTTACAAGTGTAATACCTGTAGTCTCGCCACTTATGTCCATTAGTAAAAAGTTCTCTTCTGTGCTGAATATATCTCTAACAACTGAAAACGCTGATAAAGCAAATGTATGAAACGAAACACTATTTACACTAAATATTTTTTCTAAGATATTTTCTATTTTCTCTGACACCTCACCAGAAATAACACTCATAAATAATGCAACATCCATACTGTTTACTTTTTTACCTTTTGGTTCATTTGTATTGTACCCATTCAAAAGTATTTTAATTATATTTTTTTCTATAAACCTAGGGTTTATAATCTTTTTGTTATCAGGTTGGTTTTTTATAGATTCTAAAAACTGTTCGTCAGCGTTTTCTAACATGTTTGAAATAAATTTTGACGACACGATGAAAGGTTTTTCTTCTCTTTTTTTAAATACTTCAATACTAGACTTATGCCACGATGAAGACATTACACAAAATATATTTTTTATATCTTTTGCATTTAATTTGTTGTCTGATAGTTTTTGTATTCCATCTTGCTCTATATCTGTCGCTACATTCTTTAAAGCAGAGAGCATAGCCGAAATAAAACGACTATGGTCACGTGAGTTCTTAGCTACTATAGGTACGCGAGTGCTGTATATTATTTGAGGTACTTGTTTTCCATTAGGAGCCAAGGCAAGTGCAGCACCTACACTAGCACTCCCAATATCAAAAACTATAAACGGGGAAGGTTTGTTTCCTTTTTTTGAGAAAGACATATGTATATATTATCACGTATATTTATTCCAAAACAGCTTTTATCCTGCGTATACCAGCCGATGAAGCTTCTTCTTTTTTGATTTTGAAGTTGCCAAGTCCAGATGTGTTCTCTACATGAGGACCACCACATAACTCTACAGAGTAGTCGCCCTTGTTGTTACCTATTGTATATGTAATCTTGCCATCAGTTTTTTCATTTGTAACCTCAAGCCCTTCTTTTATCTTTGTATTTACAATTTCCTCTACTTTTTGTTTTTGTTCGTCTGTCATTTTTTCTCCCCAAGAGAAGTCAAATCGCATCCTCTCTGCAGTTATATTACTCCCCTTCTGCGCCACATCCTCCCCTAGCACATCTTTAAGCGCGCGGAGTAATAAGTGTGTCGCTGTATGATATTTTGTAGACATTTCACTGTGGTCTGCAAGCCCTCCTTTAAACTTCTGTTGCGCACCTTTTCTTGAAAGCTCTTGATGCTCTCGCATCTTGTCCCTAAACTCTGCTTCATCAATATTTAAATCTTTCTCTAGAGCTAACTCTAGAGTTAATTCAAGAGGAAAACCATATGTAGTAAATAGTACAAAAGCATCGCTCCCTGAAATATTCCCCCTTGAACTTATTTTCTCAAATTCTTTTAGACCCTTCTCAAGCGTCTTTCTAAATTTTTCTTCTTCTTTTATTATTTCTTCATTTCCATCTGTAATGTCACTGAGTTTGATGCCAAGCACATCACCAAAGCGCACAGCGCGTCTTATGAGCCTTCGGAGTATATAACCTTGCTCTGTGTTTGAAGGTATTATCCCGTCTTTGATTATGTTCTCTGACGCGCGAACATGGTCTGCTATTACTCTAAAAGCTTTTTTATTATCAGCATATGATTTACCACTTACTTTTTCTATCCTCTTTATTATAGAAGCGATAGTATCAATATTAAAAATATCACTGTCGTCATTGGAAGCTGCTGTAATACGCTCAAGCCCGCCACCAAAGTCTACATTCTTGAGTGGTAAATGAGCGAAACTCCCGTCCTCTTGTTTTACATATTCCATAAATACAGAATTACCTATCTCCATAAACCTTCCGCAGTCACAGTTTGGATGACATTCTTCTCCAAAGCTTTTATCATGCTCAGTGCCAAAATCATAAAACACTTCAGTGTCAGAACCACCTGGCTCACCGGCAGGCATTTGCTCTGGAGAACCCGCACGACTCCACCAATTCTTGTCAGCACCATAGTATGAAATTCTTTCACTCCCACCGAATAACTTTTCCCATATCTCTGCACTTTCAATGTCTTTTGGTATACCAGACTTCTCATCCCCTTCAAATACTGTTACGTATAGTTTCTTAGAATCAAGATTAATCTCTTTAGTTAGGAACTCAAAAAACCACTGAATTTGCTCTTGTTTAAAATAATCTCCAAAAGACCAGTTGCCTAGCATTTCAAAATACGTAGTATGTCTATTATCCCCCACCTCCTCTATGTCCTCTGCTCGGAAGCATCTTTGTGAATCCGTAACCCTTTTTCCTTTTGGATGTTCTTTACCCAAGAAATAAGGCAATAGTGGTTGCATACCTGAACTTATAAAAAGAGTTGTGGGGTCGTTCTCTGGCAATAGCGAAACAGATTCAATAACTGCATGTTCGCGCTTTTTGAAGAATTCTAAATATTTTTCCCTTACTTCATCCAACTTCATATTACTAAGATTATAGCACGTGCTATATTTTCGTGCTTTTAACTAATTGCTCTAACTTCTTTATATCGTCTTCAATACTCAAGAGTGCCTTTTTGAAGAAATCGGGGCTTCTAGTGTCAATCCCAATCTCTTTAAAGATATTATCTGGCGACTTACTTCCACCCGCTGACAGAAACTGCTTTATCTGCTTTCCAAAACTCTTATCTTCCTTAAACTTATCATTCATTGCCCTGCTTATAATCTGTCCATATGCATACGCATATACATAGAAAAATCTTCTAAAATGAGACCATGTTACAAAAGCAAGGCCGTCAATCTTTTGCATTTTAAATGACTTGCCAAGATATGCTTTCATATGCTTATTGTGAAGCTCTCCTATTTCATCTGCAGACAAAGAACCTTTAGCTCTAATACCATTATGAAGCTCTGTTTCAAAATTAAATGCAGCGATTTGCCTAAAGATAGTCTGCACATCATTCTGGATTTTGTCGTGAAGGGCTATAACCTTTTCTTTATCACTTAATGTTTCAAAGATCGCACCGAACACTAACTGTTCAAAGAATGTGCTGGCAGTCTCTGCAACAGGTGTAGTATATCCGTCATAGATTACCGGCTGACTCTTACTTAATTCAGAGTGTATTGCATGACCCATCTCATGAGCAAAAGTGAGAAGCGAATTAAAATCATCTGTTTGATTCAAAAGTACAACTGTAGGCACATTTGTAGAAGACGAAGCGTAAGCACCACCTGTCTTTCCTAACCTCGGATATACATCTATCTGCCCTTTTGATAACATCCTATCTAGAATTTCTACATATTCAGAGTCTACCTCCTTTAGGATTGGACGAAGGGTCTTAACAGCATCATCAAAAGATATCTTCTTTTTTGTATTACCAATCTTTGCAGCTCTATCAGAATATTCAAGAGTTTTTAATTTAAGTAGCTTTTTCTTTAGAGCATAAAAACGATTACTTATTTTAAAATTATCAGTAACAGTATTAACAAGACTTATTATACTTTTTTCATTATTTTCATATCCTAAAATAGTTGCGCTATATGGATTTTTAAAACCACGAAGCTCATCACTTATCTTTTTATTTAAAACAACGGCGTTTAGCTCGCTTTCTGCAAAATCACTTACAAGCTCTAATTTCTCTGCTATATCTTTATGAAGTGTTCTTCTGTCTTTAGTGTTAAGGCTTGATATCTTGTTTTGTGCTTCGCCGACAGACATAGTCTTACCTTTAAATTTTACAGTCTTTTTGCTTATAGATTTCTCTACTCCATTTACCCACAAACCATAGCTAGTCAAACTCTTCAGATTCATTATCTTTTCTTCTGGCTCTGTAAGGTCGTATTTACTTGTTTCAAAAGTTTTTTCAAGCAAGTAACGATATTTAGCAAGCTTTTTACTTTTTAGAAATTTTTCTTGAAGTTTCTTTTCTATTTTTCCTAACTTAATCCCAAAGAATAGAGTCTTATTTTCATACTCTGTAAGTTCATTTATTAATTTATTTAGATTAGATTCTGCCTCCAAATCTTTACCATTTATATCTTTCCTATAGTGAAAATACAAAATAGGCTTACTGCCGTCTACAAGCAAAAGCTCTTCATAATCTTGAAGTGCTTTTAGGAGCTTGTCTTCAGTCTTTAAATAATCATCTTTCTTTACATACTTCTTCTCAAAGTCTAGTGAAGCTTTTTTTGTCTTTTCTACATCTTTACGTATCTGTGGGTCAGAAGCTGATTTATAGAATAAGTTCAAATCCCATTTTGTTTTTATTTTTGGCATATTATCTGAAATAACAACACCAGATATATCTGGTGTTGTTATTTTTTATATTTATTTTATCCCTACAACTTTATAATTCATCTTGCCGTTTGGAGTTGTGAATGTAAATGATTCGGCTTTTTTCTTTCCCATCATTGCCTCACCAAGTGGAGATAGGTGAGAGATTTTTCTTTCTTGCATATTAGCTTCCTCACTTCCAACAATAGTATAGCTTCTTGTTTCTTTCTCACCCTCTTTCTGTATTTCAACCTCAGTACCAAGTGACACAGTGTCACCGCTTTTTTGTGCAACGATTTTTGCTGACTTAAGGATAGACTCAAGTTTACTTATCCTGTCTTCTGTAGCAGCTTGAAGATCTCTAGCTTCATGATATTCTGCATTCTCTGAGATGTCACCTAGTGAGCGAGCATACTCTAGGTTCTCTGCAATCTCTTTTCTGCGAGTTGTCTTAAGAAAATCAAGCTCCTCTTGAAGCTCGTCAAATTTCTCTTTAGTTAAGAATTCATTTTCTATTGTCATGTTGCATATATTTTATATCATCTAAAATAAGAGTCAAGCTTGATATTTATTTTAAATACTCAGGAGTATTTATTGCCATCCATTCAAACAGTTGTCGCATTATATATAGTGCGCCGATTGTATTACTTTGCTTTCCTTTTTCCATTATAACAGCAAAAGCATACTTTGGATTATCATACGGGAAGAAACCTACCACGAGAGAGTTCACATATGTCTTAGTAGTACCGAGCTGTGCTGTACCTGTCTTTGCAGCAATCTTTACCTGAGGGATATACAGACCTTTTGCTGTACCATCAGTCACAGCTTGGCGCATACCTTCCCTTACTGTAGGATAATGTTTCTTACGCACCGACGCTCTATCTGACTGCCCTCCGCCGTCTAACAGTAAGGTCGGCTTATAAAGTTTACCTCCATTTGCTATAGCTGCCACTGCACGTGAAAGCTGAAGCGCTGTCACTTGGAAACCATATTGCCCAATAGCAGTATGGTATGTGTCGCCAACTCGCCACTCCTCTCCATCAAAGTTTTCTTCTTTCCACTCTGGGTTTGGAATAACTCCAATTTTTTCTTCTAAAACTTCATCATATATATCTGTCTTCTCCCCAAAGCCAAACATCCGCATATACTTTTCAATATTCTTAATACCTAATCCTTTTTGGCCCTCAAACCCACCACCAACTTCATAAAAATAAACATTAGAAGAAACGGCAATGGCATCTCTCATGTCTACATACCCATGTGCTTTCCAGTCTACAAACACAGACTCTTTATCAGGGAAATACGGATTCGGTATAGATATTGAACCAGTACTCAAGATTTGTTTTTCTGGTGTAATAAGCTTTTCATTAAGAGCACCTAAAGATACAAAAAGTTTTACAGTAGAGCCTGGAGTATATAGACCTGACGTTGTTCTGTTGAGGTATGGATTATTTTTGTCTTGTGCGTATTGCGTTATTTTTTCTTTTGGTTCACCATCTGAGAGTACTTGTGAACTATACTCAGGAAAACTTGCCATAGACAAAACCTCTCCATTGTTTATGTCTACAATCACGCCCGCACCTCCATCAAACCCAACCTCACCTGCTAAACTTTCTATAAATTCATACATTTTGTTTTGTACTTTTGCATCAATAGACAAAATAATATTTCCTCCATCTTTTGATGGAAACGTAGTGCTTTCTGACTGCACCTCCATAAGTGCATCAGTTTCTATTATCTTAAGGCCAGAAGTACCATTTAATGTTTCATTATATAATTTCTCAATACCAGCTTTAGGAATAAATTCTTCTTGATAATACACACCCGAATCATCTTTAAGAGGGTAGCTCACATACCCAAGTGTATGTGAAAGTCCGTTGAGCTCAATATATTTCCTACGAGAGAAATCATCCTCTTCACTCTTTGCATTCCATATTAGTTCAGTGTTGTTTCTGTCATATACAACACCACGATCTGCAAAAATAATAGAGTTATCTAATCTATTCCTTTCACTAATAGATGCGAAGTTTTTACCTTGATCTATCTGCAAGTCCCAAATCTTCCACCCAAACACGACGATTATAATAAAAAAGACTATTACAACAACAGAAAGCGAGAATCTTGATATCGGCCGCTCTATTCTTCCTTCAAACTGATCTGTATTGAATTCGGGTAAGTTTGTAGAATCAATAAAAATCTCATCGGGCTCTATCTCCCTATTCTTTATAGAATTTCTTCTAGATATTTTTCTTATCTGTCTAAATATCATAGAACATTAATTTCTTTTTAAGAAAATACGAAAGAATAAAAAATACTATAGCCCCTATAGTGAACAAGAATTCTATATTATAAAAACTTGGCACTGATGCACCATATAGTACATCTGCAAAGATTCCCCAAAGTATTATCTCGTAAGCTCTAAACTTAAACAAAAAACCTATAGCAACAATTGCCGTAACCCACCACGACAAAAACAATATACTTCCCAACATTAGAATGTTAAAAATGACTCTCAAAACCATAATAAGAGTATTGTACCATAACCCCTAAATACCTCATTTCAGTATGAAATGAGGTATTTAGGGTGTTTTTACCACCTGTACCCATTTTATGTCATTCATATTGACTGGGTTTTTGAAGAGGATTGTAGTAAACGGACTAGAAGGATTTGCTTCTATCTCCTCCACTACTGCAAAGAGTTTAGTGTCTATACCCGGCATCGTTACTACATCCCCTTTCTCTACTTCAGTCCCGCGCGGAAGTTCTACTATAAAATTCCCTCCTCCTCGTCCCTTAGCATTTGCGGAAATATTTTGTAGACCTATAGAGACTTGAGTTATCTCACCTGGAGATGAAAACAAAACAGCAGTAGATGTATTTTTATTTACTTCACTTATCTTACCTATAAATACATCTCCCTGCACAAAGACACTGTCGCCTTTTTGTATACCAGAATTTTTACCTATGTCTATAATAAAAGTATCATAAGGTGATACATTTGGTCGTGCTAATACAGCACCTAATACCGCGTCATCTTTGTCAAAAGTTTTTCTACCCAACAATTCTTTTAGAGAGTCATTTTCTTGACTTAGAAAGTTAAACTCTAAAAGTTTAAACTCTGTTTCTTCTATCTTTGTTTTTAGATTATCATTTTCAAATATAAGTGAGCGCTTTGAACGAAGTAATTGTGATGAATTTACCACACCCTCTACAGAAGAGTTTTTAGCCTTCCAGAACGGCGAGCTAACAGACTGCAGTGAGCTCGTAAAAGTATTTGGGAAAAGTATTCGTATCACTACTATAATTACAACAACTAATAAAACCACTACAAAAGCTTTTGTGAATAATCCTTCTTTCTTTTCTTTATGATGTAGGAGATAATTGCTCATCGTCTGATGCTATAAGTACTTCTTCATACGCCTCTATATCCTCTAGTATTACCCCTGTACCGCGTACCACGGCTGTCAGAGGATCGTCTGACACATATACAGGAAACTGCAGCATTTCGCTCAAAAGCTCTGGTATGCCGTTTATGAGAGCTCCTCCACCGACTATAAAAGCTCCTCTCTGCATTACGTCTGAGAGTACTTCAGGTGGTGTCGTCTCTAACACTTCCCTCGCTGCGTCAATAATATGATCTACTGAGTTTGAAATAGCTTCGCGAATGTCAGAGTCAGTAATAACCACCTCACGAGGAAGCCCTGTCACTAAGTCTCGCCCTCTCACCGTAGACTCAATAGGCTCATGTCCTTCTATCACAGAACACGCTGCTATCTTAAGGTCTTCCGCTGTCTTCTCCCCTATCAAAATCTTAAACTCATTTCGTATATAAAATATAATGTCAGAGTTAAATTTATCCCCTGCTATACGCACATTCTTTGATCGCACAATACCGTTGAGTGAAACCACTGCAATATCAGAAGTTCCTCCACCAATATCAATAATCATATTACCTATCGGTTCACGCACTGGAAGTCGTATGCCAATAGTCGCAGCCATTGGTTCTTCTACTATATGTACTTCACGTGCTCCAGCATTACGAGCTGCATCACGCACCGCCCTTGTCTCCACTGAAGTAATACCAGAAGGTACACCTATAACAACGCGCGGGCGCAAAAACTTCTTCAAATGAGTTTGTGCTTTGTTTATCAAGTAAGAAAGCATTTCTTCCGTCACTTCAAAGTCTGAGATCACTCCGTCTACAAGTGGACGTACAGCTACAATATGCCCTGGAGTTCTCCCGAGCATTTCTTTTGCTTGTGTACCCACAGCGACAACACGCCCTGTCTTTTGGTTGACGGCAACTACTGATGGTTCGTTTATAACAATCCCCCTCCCTCTTAAATATACAAGTGTGTTTGCTGTTCCTAAATCAATCCCTATATCGTTTGAGAAAAGTCTGTAAAATTTATCAAAATATTTTCTTATTTTACTTCGCATAATTTAAATAGTTCGTCTTGCGTCATATCTTTAGTCGCCCCAGTCGCCCTGTCTGTAAATTCAAATTTACCACTATCCTTATTTCTATCTGATACAACAATCCTATATGGTATACCAAACAGGTCACTATCTGCAAACTTTTGCCCAGCCTGTGCATCCCTATCGTCATATAAGACCTCAATACCAGTATCTACTAGGCTTTTATAAAGCTCGGTTGCATCCGTCAAACCTACTAAATGCACCTTAAATGGCGCTATAGATTCTGGCCAGATTATACCCTTCTCATCGGAAAGCGCTTCAACCACAGTACCCATTATACGTCCAAGCCCTATACCGTAGCTTCCCATTACTGGCGTACTATTCTTCCCTTCTTCATTTTTATATACAAGACTTTCTGCCTCTGCAAAGCGAGTTCCAAGTGAAAAAATATTTCCTACTTCAATAGACTTTTTCTCTACAAGCTTATCTTTCTCTAGACCTACTTCGTTCAATACTTCATCTGTAAACACTTCTTTGTTTACAGCAATCTTTTTTTCTTCATCTACATATATTGTATCTTCACCTGCATCTGAAAGTGTCTGAAATTCATCACTAAATTTAGAAAATGATCCACCACTAGCAAATGTTCTATATGTTATATCTCCAAGCCCTACTCTCTCAAATACTTTTCCATAAGCTTCCGCTGCTTTCTCATAAAACTCTTTATGTTCCTTGTCACTCCTAGAAAAAGAATACATATCTTTCATTAGAAATTCTCGTCCACGCATAATACCACTTTTGGCACGAAGCTCGTTTCTAAACTTAGTCTGTATCTGATATGGATATATCGGTAAATCTTTATATGAATTGATATGATTTGTAAGAAGTTTTGCAAGAGGTTCTTCATGAGTATTTGCAATACCTATTTCATTTCCACTTTTTAATTCTGTTTTAAACCAATTATCAACCACTTTATCATCCCATCTTTCGCTTGCTTTCCAGATTGCAGGATCTTGAAGTGTTGTAAGCAGCATCTCCTGCCCGCCGATTGCATTCATTTCTTTTCTTATGATATTTCCTATTTTATTTAGAACCCTAAGACCAAGAGGTAAATAAGTATATACTCCCGCCATTTCTTTATGAATAAACCCACCACGTATAAGTAGTTGAGCATTTAAAGACACCTCATCAGAAGGCGCCTCCTTTCTTGTCTTTGTAAATAGTTTACTCTGTAACATCCCTTTATATTACAGGAAATGTTAAAAACGGTCAAAAACTAAACTTCTAGTTTTTTTGACTCTTCTTTACTTTATCAAGTATTTCCGAAACCACATGTTGAGACTTTATAATATAGTCATTTGCACCAAGCTTAATACCTCTTTTTATATCTTCGTCACTTCCAAGCATTGTAAGCGTTATTACAGGTATGTCTTTTGTTATAGGAGACTTTTTTAACTCTTCAAGTACTTCAAAACTGCCCTCACTTGGAGTAAGTAAATCAAGAAATACCAAATCTGGTTTTTTAGACTGTACCAACTTAATACCTTCTTTACCATTATCTACCTCTAATACCTCAAAACCAACCTCTTTAAGTTCTTCATTTACAACTTTTAATAATTCTTTGTCATTTTCAATAAATAAGATCTTTGGTTTACTCATAATATTTTATCCAATATTAATTACCTTTAAAACAATTTAATAATATCACTATAGGTGACAACCAACATTAGAAGTATGAGAAGTACAAAACCAATTCCATTTACTGTATTTACTATCTTAGGTTTTATTGCTGATTTTTTAATTGCTTCTATTGCTATAACTACGAGTCGTCCGCCGTCTAGAGCTGGAAATGGAAGTAAGTTTATTATTGCCAAATGTATTGAAATAATCGCAGTGAAATTGAGAAGTGCGATGAGCCCGAGTGCTGCAGCATCGCCGACAAGCCCTACTATTCCTACTGGCCCTGCAACTTGAGATAGGTCAGCACTTAGAGTAAATGCACTTACGATAAACCCACCGAGCCCTACCGCAATAAGTACGGTCATCTCTCCTGTAAGCACTACACCTTCTATAATAGCCTTGTGAATAGGAAGCTTCAAAGTCCCTACGGTACCAAGTAATGTCCCTATAGCAGCACGCTCTATATCATCATCCACAATACCGCTCTCTGGCACAACTTCAGCAAGCAAGACCTCACTATTACGCTCATATACAAAAGCTATCTCTTCACCACCGTGGGACGCTATAAATTCAGACACTGTATCAGCGTCTAAGACTTCTACTGCCTCGCTTCGTGTCGCAACACCTAGAAGCTCGTCTCCTGCTTTAAGTCCTCCTTCCATAGCAGGCGATTCATTAAGTACACTTATAACAGTTAATGCTGAGTTTGTAATCTCATACCCTTTATCTACTATGAGGGGATCATTGTCTGAAACTGGCATTCCTATAAGAAATCCAGCTGAAAACAGTATTATCGCAAGAAGCATATTAAAGACAACGCCAGCTACTATTACAAGTGCCTGAATCCTTCTTTTTTTATTTACAAAACTTCTTTTGCTGTCTGGACCCGATATTGATTCCTCATCTGGATTTTCACCAAAAATCTTCACGAAACCACCGAACGGAATCCAGTTTAGAGAATATGTAGTCTCCCCTATTTTCTTACCAAAGATTCTTGGCGGAAATCCAATACCAAATTCATCTACCCTTATTCCTGATTTTTTAGCACTAATAAAATGCCCGAACTCATGTACGAGGATTAAGACTACGAGGACGATTATAAATATAATTATAGACATTAATTTGCGATTTCACCTTCTTTCTTAGCTGACATTGCATCCATCTTAGCATTCTCTTCACCTATTATTTTCTGCATATCTTCTTTCAAGCCAAACTTCTCATCTTCACTGATTTCTTTGTCTTTTTCTTGCTTCTGTATGTCATTCCAAGTATTGTCACGTTCACCTCGCAGTGAAATCCTAGCTGCTTCAAGCTTTTCTTTTACAAGTTTATTTAAAGACTCCCTTACTTCTTCTGTAAGTTCTGGAAAGAATATTCTTAGACCATTTGCATCCACTGATACAGATACACCTAAGTTTGAATTAGTAATAGCTTTTTCAACTTCTGTAACCTGACTTGCATCATACGGTGCAATACGAAGTGTTCGTGCATCTTCCATATTAATACCTGCAACTTGGTTTATAGGAGTTTTAGATCCATATGAATCAACCATCACGCTGTCTAAGAGCGCTGGTGTTGCACGCCCTGTTCTAATACCTGAGAACTCTTCTTTTAAGTGGTTTTGTATGTCTTCTGCCTTTTGTTTTAAGTGTGAAAAATCGTATGTCATATTATATAAGTTATTTTATCTAATTAGAGCTATTATACATTTAAAGCCATGTTTTCCAAAATCATCTTCACAGACGGAGATCTACCTCTTATATAATCCCTAGATTTTTGTATAGCTCCAAACACCTCTACATCCTTCAAACATAAAGGACTGTCCTTTATGTTTTTGTATAAGATTGTTTCTAAATTATTCAAAAACTCAAGAGACTGCTCTTTGTCTTTATTTTCTATAATATCTTGGAGCAATTTGATGCGATTATTCTTTGATGCTTTTATAAAATCATTAGCCAGAGCTCTGTCGTCGTCTAAGATGCTTTTTAATTTTATTATTTCAAATCTAGATTTGAGCGTTGGTAAAAACATCTCAGATGACGAAGTTATTATAAAAAAGTGCACCCCTTTGGCAGGCTCCTCAAAAAGCTTGAGTAATGCGTTTTGTGCCTCTGATGTAATAGAAGAGAAAGCAATTACAAAAATTTGCATATTACCACGCATAGCTTTTCTAGAAGCTTGCATCTGTAAATCTCGCCCATTATCAATACCGAAACTTTCAAACTCATTAAAATAAAAATCCAAGTTTGCCTTAGTCTCTATTTTTAAATCATTCTCAAAGAAATTATACAAATTAGAAATAGCAGTTTTTCTATCTCCTTCTAATGCATAAGCATGATGCAAATTCCCAGTCTTTTTATACGAATCAATTATAGATTTCATGCTTATATTATAGCAAACTCAACACCTCAACGCGTTGAGGTGTTGAAAATAGCTTAAAATAAGCTTTGTTTTTACTTCCCTGCCTGCCGGCAGGCAGGGCCTGGCCAACGGTTGTATAGGATTGGTACGAGAAGGAGTGTAATAATAGAAGCAAATGAAAGTCCAAAGATAATAGCAAATGCGAGTGGGCTCCATAGGTCAGACGCATAAGTAAGAGGTATGATACCAATCACTGTAGTCAAACTCGTAAGTACTATAGGGCGTAGACGTGAAGCAGAACCTTCTATAACTATGTCGCGCAAAGTCATATTGTGAGTTCTGCTATTTTCTTTTCTTAAATTATTGATAACATCAATCAAGATGATTGCATTGTTTACCACGATACCAGAGAGCGCAATGTACCCCATCATAGAAGGGAAAGAAAGCGCTTTACCAGATATTAGAAGTCCTGCAAAAATACCAATAAGAGAGAGCGGTACAATAGCAATAATAAACACAGCATACCTGAACGAATTAAACTGAAGTACAAGTATTGAGACGACAAGAAGCACACCTACAATAAGCGCCACAAACATGTCTTTAAATGATTGATCAACATCTTCTGTCTCTCCTCCTACTTTAAATATTACACCTTCTGCAAGGCCAATTTCACCGACTCTAGCTTTAAACTCTTTTACTATGTCGCCTGCGACTACATCCTTCCCTATCTCACTTGAGACAGACTCGTATCTATTAAGCTCTTCATGACGAATAAGAGCAGGGCTTTTTTCTATTGATGCTGTCGTTAGAGAACCTAAAAGCACAGGGCCGTTTGGCGTCTCTATCTCTATTTGTCTTATGCTGTCCATATTAGTACGTGAAGTGTCGTGAGAAGTTCTATAATTAGCATTTAGATTAAGCTTCACCTCTACGTCTATGTCCTCGCCATCTTTATGAATAGTTGTAGCTGTAGCACCATGTATTGCAGTACGCAAGGTCTGCGCAATAGTACCAAGGTCAAGTCCTACCTCTGCGACTTTTGCTCTATCCACTCGTAGTACAAACTCTATATTATCGCCTAAAATACTTGTCTCTACTTCCCTTGTTCCTTTTATATCTTTAAGCAATCTTTCTCCACCTTCTGCAGCGAGCTCAAGGTCATTAAGATTGTCTCCAAAAAATTGTATAAACACGGGTGCGCCTGTAGGTGGACCTTCGCTTGCTTGAATCAGTCTTACTTCAGCATCTCTAATAACACTAAACTCTTTTCTTAACTCTTCTGAAATTACTGTGCTTGTCTTGCTCTTTTTATCTTTCAAAACTGCTGTGATATTAGCAAGACGTCCGCTTCCTTGCCCACCACCTGCACTTGCGTCATTTGAGAAATTGCTCGATGCACCAACCGTCGTTACAAACGATTCTATGTTCGGACGTGCATAAAGGATTTCTTCTACAGCACGTACAGACAAATCAGTCTGCGCGAGCTCTGTACCTTGTGGTTTTTCTATTTCAACAAATATAAAATCACCATCTTCTTGTGCAAAGAAAATAGTTTTAACTACACCTGTCACAGGAAGCGCAAGAGCCATTATAAAAAGGATTATTAATGTTACGAAGAATATGTTTTCTCTTTTTTTATTTCCTAAAATACTTCTTAAGATTGTTTTATACCAACCCTTAATTTTCGTAGTGTATATTTCCTGCTTCTCTTCAAACTGACTTACACCACGACGCTTTAGCATTTTTGCTGATATTAGTGGAATAATCCCAAGCGCTACAAACAGTGACGCAATTAACACAAATATAATAGTAAACGGAATCGCAGCTATGAACTCTCCTGTAACACCTGATATAAAGAAAAGTGGTGCAAATACAGCGATGGTCGTCATCGTACCGGATGTCAAAGGCCAATGGAATTCTTTTATGGTCTTACGTGCTGCATCTTTACCAATTAGACCATCGCGCATATTTGTATGCGTACCCTCCGTCACCACTATCGCAGAATCCACCAAAATACCAACAGCCAGTATTAGTGCAAAGAGACTAACAAAATTAATAGTGTTTCCAGTTATTTGGAGCCCCACAAAACCAATAAGAAATGAAAGTGGTATAGCAAGTCCTGCAATAAGTGCCTCACGCCAACCTATCGCGATAAATAAAATAACCATAACAAGCGCTATAGTTTGTAGTCCAGTAAGTGATAGTGTACGAAGGTCGTCTGTTACAAGCTCTCCAGTGTCTAGCGCTACAAGGACCGTAGTATCTATAAGCACGCTATCATTCTGCAGCTCTGTAAGCTTTTCTCTAACACTTTTTGCGATTTTGGTAATATCTCCACCACTCTTTTTAAACACTGACAGTGTCACCGCCTGCTCTGATGGTGCTCCGTCAACGCTAATTCTTGAAAATGTAGCTGTCTTGCTTACTCCATCTGACACAAAAGCTACATCACGTACATACACTGGCTGTCCATCTGTAGCACCTATTACCATATTTTCTATTTCTGAAGTCTTTTCTATTTCCCCCTGAAACTTAACGGAGTATTCTATACCGTCTAAAGTAATACCACCTATAGGAAGTGAGGTATTTGAAAGTGAGAGTGCACGCACCACATCTACGAGTCGCATACCAAACTTATGTAATTGCTTTTTATTTACAACAACCTGAACCTCTCTTTCTTGTATTCCACTTTTTATTATTTTAGAGACTCCTTTTACGCTTTTAAGTTCATCTACTGTGTCTTCCGCAAGTTCTATAAACTTTGTTATAGGCAAATCACTTGCTATAGACACAAGCATTATCGGCTGGTCTACAAAGTTTACCTCAGAGACGAAAGGATCTTCTGAATCTGTTGGTAATTCTCTTTTTATCTTTTCTACTTCATCTTTTACTTCCCTTACAGAATCATCAATATCCGCACTAGCATTGAATTCTGCTATCACCACAGACACACCTTCGCGCGACACTGAAGTTATTTTATTAAGCTCATCTAAATTATTATTAAGCGCTTCTTCTACTTCGTCTGTGACAAGCTCTTCTACATCTTCCGCTCCTGCTCCTGGGAATATTGTAGTTACAATAGCAATAGGTATTTGTACTTCAGGTGATGATTCTTTTGGGATTATAATAACTGAAAACACACCAAAGAAAACAAGCGCTATTATGAGTAGCAAGCTGAAGCTTGATTTCTTTAAGAAAAAATTCCAGATATTTAACATAAGCTATTTTATTACAACCTCTTGTCCTCTTTGAAGACCTCTTGCATCAAGGACTATTTCCATATCAGATGTGATACCAGAGAAGACGATTATCCCACTTCCTACAATAGAACCTACTGCTACTTTATGTTGAGTAAGCATATTAAGTTCATCTAAAGTAAAGACGAAGATGCCGTCTGTTGTTATCTTCAAAGCAGAAATCGGTACTATAATCTCTTTTGTACTATCGTCTGCTACAAAAGAACGCTCTATTTCAAGCTCTACTGACTCACCTTCTATAAAACTGTTACCAGAATCTACTATAGCTATTTTTACTTCTATTTTTTTAGTTTTTTTATCCAGTGCTGGAGCAACTTCAGATACAATTCCTTCAAATCTATTTTCTATAATAGCTTTTGCACCTGTATTTATATTTCTCTTATCGTCCTCTGTTATAAATGCTGTTACTTCAAGTGCGTCACTATTTGAGACAATAACTGCTGATTCAAACACTGATACGAAATCTCCTTTTTCTATATCAATATCATTTATAGTTCCAAATATAGGAGACCGTACTATTGTCTTTTCAAGTCCTGCTCGTGCTTGTCGCAAGGCACCTTGTGCTTGCTTGAGAGAAGCTTGTGCTACAAGTACGTCTTCCTCGCGTCCACCTGCAAAACCTTCTTCTTTCTGTTTCTTTGCAATATCATAGCTGGCAATCTTATTGTTCAAATTATCTTTTGCTGAAGAAATGTCTGAAATTGATGTATTAATATTTGTTCGTGAGGTTAGAGCAGCTGTCTTCCATGCGTCTACAGTTGTCTGACTAATGTTTGTACTTGGTGCAAGTGAGTTTACAGCAAGAGCTATATCATTAAGAAAATCTCTTGCTATTATCATGTTTTGTTTTGCATCTTCTAAAGAAACGAATAAATCGCCTTCTATAGTAATGTTATTAAGCTCATTGCTCCATAGACTGAGCATTTGCCCGACGGCAAGACGTCCAAATTCTATATCTACTTCAAGCTGAAAATCAATCGTAGTGAAAGAAAGTTGTGGGTCTGTACTTCTTGGATTATTAAAAAATTGATCTACTTTGTTTCGTATTGCATCATCTACTGTTGCAAACTCACTTCGTAGTGTGTTTATAGTTGCTTGTTTTGTTTCTTCTAGCAGATCATCTGCTTGCTGAAGTTTTAATTCAAGAATAGAAATCTGCTGCGTACGTGACCCTTGCTGAACTTTTACAAGAGCTGCCTCTGCTGCCTCTACAGCACCTTGCGCAGATAAGACGGCTGCATTTTGGGATGAGTTTTCTATTTCTGCGATTATCCTTCCTGCTTGTACAGAATCTCCAACTTCAGCATACACACCAATAACTTTTCCAGAAATTTCTGTTTTTATAGTAACTTCGTTTTCAGATGTAACTTCTCCAATAAGAGGTAATGGCATACTCTTTTCTTGTAAGCTCTGTATAGAGACTAAACTTACTTCTTTTAGTGCTTCAGATACGACAGCATTGTCGTTTTTACTATTGCGAGATAACAGAGTAAAGCCTGCAATTGCCCCCATTACTACTACGATTATTAGGATTATAAGTATTTTCTTTAACATAATCTAAGAGTATACCACGTTTTAGCCAATAAGTAAACACTCCTGTCAAGTTCGGTAATTACACACGAACAAACCCTCCTTTAGCGGGAGGGTGATTATTACTCATAATTGGGGAATTATTTGTTTATTTTTGTACTTCTATTTCGTTTGTTATACATTTCATATTTCCATCAGCAAGATATTTCTCAATATTATCTACATCAATTTCTTTATCTTTTTCTGATTCTGTGACAAGATTATTTTTTTTCTCCTTTGGATCAGTACTTATTTCCATAATATATGTCCCCTTATATAAAATGACATCTGACTATATTTCTATCGTCATTATAATCCCACTATTTATATTAGTAAAATATTATACTGTTGATAACTC
>Ga0209360_1000164_pt1 | contig 59662 bp, 44 predicted proteins | sample SaaInlV_130m_DNA_3_FD_184651 | JGI IMG/M metagenome (GOLD analysis project Ga0209360, IMG submission 184651) | Marine microbial communities from expanding oxygen minimum zones in the Saanich Inlet - SI037_S3LV_130m_DNA (SPAdes) (version 2) | ecosystem: Environmental > Aquatic > Marine >... | reverse complement strand
ACTGTATCATCACATCCATCACCGAGATAATCAAAAAAAGCAATGCCATTTTCATCAAACGTTGCATATTGAATATCGGAACCGCCACAATCATTGTCATTGTAAAGATAGGTCCCAAAAAAGGTAGGGGCTTCAATTGGAATCTCACTGGATATTGGATCAGAAATATCATCAGAGCACGTGATGTGCAAAAAGATAATAGAAAACATTAAAACAATATTTTTCGTCATAGGATACGTTGAATTGTGTTAGTTTATTATGCTTAAAATTTAATACAAAGAACCTTTTAATAGGAAAAAATCATGACACTGAAAAACGTTATTTTTCTAATATTATTTCTAATTACTTTTTCATGCAGTGATAAAAATGAGTCGGCAGATGATTCATCTTATTCTGTATGGACGCAAGTTGGCAATGGATTGAGTGCCGATGTTACCAAGAATGTATTAACCGAATTTGTTGGGTCAACAAATTGCCCTGTCTGCCCCGCCTCCGATAGTCTCCTGTTGAGTTATTTTAACGATGGACATGAAAATTATGTTGGAGCCGAAATAACCCAAAATTGGTTTCTGCTGAATTATCATACTTATTCTCCATCTCGTGGTGATCCTATGTATGAATTTCTTCGCGGGGAATCTGAAGAAGATGATTATTGCTATGTCCGGTTTGGAGATGGCTATGGAACGGGCGCCTGGTATAATGTAGGTGGTGTGCCCACGGTATACACCAACGGCTTGAATAGTTTCATAAATCCGGGCATGGCTATTACACCTATGGCGGAAAGCACACCCATCCAAATGAGCCTAAGTGGAACTGAATTTGATGGAGCGAATATATCAGTTAAACTATCAATTAAAACAAGTACCGATTTATCAGCCAATGATTCTCTTTGTTTATTTATTGCCGCGAAAATTGATGATGTAGATTATGAAGGGTACAACAATGAGAAACACCACCAGGATGTATTTCTAGGCTGGATAAATGAAGGGTTTAATGGAGAATTATTAACACTTGGACATGAAGAAGTTGTAAAAAATTATGCTTTTGAAATGGCAAGTAATTGGCCACAAAATGATTATGAAACGTCGTGGTCGGAAGTAGAATATGATTTAGCGAATTTGGCTGTGGTTGCTTTTATTCAAAATAAATATACACGAGAAATTTTACAAGTGGTTGGAACAGATTAAATTATAATTTTGGAATAGATTTACTTTTCACCACCACCTAAACAATTGTTCCAATCAATTCATATTCGTTGACACTTTCAATCTTTACATTTACAAAGGTGCCTTTTTCGGCCCTGCCTTGGATATGTACAATATTATCAATTTCCGGTGAATCATATTCTGTTCGCCCTACACTAACATCTTCACCCGTAGTATCAACTAATACTGTTAATGTTTTCCCCACAAATGATTCATTACGTTCAAGACTGATCTCATGCTGAATTTCTTGGATTAAGTTTTTTCTATCATCTTTCACTTGTCTAGGAATATTATCATCCAAGCCTGCTGCACCCGTCCCTTCTTCTTCTGAATAGGTAAAAAGTCCGAGACGGTCAAATTTTATTTCTTCTACAAAATCTCGAAGTGAATCAAAATCGTCTTGAGTTTCGCCAGGATATCCAACAATCAAAGTGGTACGAATTGCAATACCAGGAATCGCTTCTCTGAGTCGATGAATCCTATCTCGAATTCCATCTTGCCCCAATCCCCGTCTCATTGATTTCAATATCGAATCTGCAGCGTGTTGAATAGGCATATCAAGATAGTTAACGACTTTATCGCAATTCGCCATGGCGGTAATTATTCTTTGCGATAAATGAGCTGGATGAGCATAATGAATTCGAATCCACTCTAAATTATCGATCGTGTTTAATTCTCGAAGTAAATCACTTAAATAAACTTTTGTTTCCAGGTCCCAACCGTAAGATGTGGAATCCTGAGCAATCACTAATAATTCTTTTGTACCATTCTTAACCAATCGTTCGGCTTCATCCATAATTGCTGGAATCGTTCTACTTTTTTGGAGTCCACGCATAAGGGGAATACTGCAGAAAGAGCAGCCATTATCACAGCCTTCTGCAATCTTTAAATATGCGTAATGATTGGGGGTCATGAGAGAACGGAAAAATAATGGATCATCTTTTGCATATTCTTTTCCTGTGAGAAAAGACACAATTTGTCGATGATCGTTACTGCCAAAAATCCGATCTACTTCAGGAATCTCTTTTTTCAATTCTTCCGGGTACCGCTCAGATAAACAGCCCATCACAACCAATTCTTTCAATTTTCCAGTTTTTTTCAATTCAGCGGCTTGAAGTATAGTATCCACCGATTCTTCTCGGGCAATGTCCAAGAATCCGCAGGTGTTCACGACGATTGTATCTGCTTCTTCCGGGTTATCGGTTAAAGATACTTCAGTTTGATTTAATCCACCGAGCAGGATTTCTGAATCAACAAGATTTTTTGCACAGCCAAGGCTGATAAGGTTTAATGTTTTATTTTTGTTCATAATAAGGACGGGAATTTAAAGGATAACTGAGATTGTGATATAGGATGTTTTAGAATTCAATTTTAAAAAAAACTAATAGAAATTTGGTTAGAGTTCTTTATCATTATTTAACATTTTGTTCCAGACCCAACAACCCATCCACATAGGCATTAGGATCGAAGTGTTCTAAATCATACAAATCTTCCCCAATTCCAATAAACTCAACTGGAATTCCCAATTCTTGGAATAATGGAAATACGATTCCACCTCGTGCTGTTCCATCCAATTTTGTAAGTATAGCTCCATCCAATTTCACATGTTTCCCAAATTCTTTTGCCTGGATTATAGAGTTCTGCCCCAAACTAGCATCCATTACAATTAATGATCGTAAGGTAAATTCTGGAAATCTATTCTCTACAACTCGGTACATTTTTGCCAATTCTGCCATGAGATTCGAATAGGTATGTAGCCTGCCAGCTGTATCTACAATCACAACATCACTTTTATTGGCCCTTGCCGATTCCAATCCATCAAATAGAACAGATGTGGGTTCGGCTGTTTTTTCGTTACAAACTAAATTGCATCCAACTCTATTTCCCCAAATTTTTAATTGGTCAACTGCCGCGGCGCGATAAGTATCTGCTGCAATCAATGTTACAGTCTGTCCCATCTTTTTATATAAATGGGCTAATTTTGCAGCCGTTGTTGTTTTTCCTGTTCCGTTCACGCCCACCACCAATAATATAGTTGGATTTTCGAAAGGAGTTGGATTGAACTTCCCCGGGAGGAGATTGACTAAATGCTCATTTACTTTTTGAATAAAATCAGATTTAGAATGACGTTCAACGACGTCTAAAATAGATTCCACTGTTATATACCCTAAATCAGCACTCAATAATTGTTCTTCTAAGGTTTCGAGTGATTCAGGCGTTACACGTTTTCCGGCTAATTTATTAAACGCATCAGCAATGGAAGATCGAGATCGTGAAAGCGCTTTAAAAAGTTTGCTTAACACGATTGGTTTTAATGGCTGTATAAAATTGTTTTAAATACATGATTCCGCTAATGACAAGCAATCCGGTGGCAACATAGAGAGAACCCATTTTTAACCAAGGTAAGGATTGAAAATCAAAAATATGAAGAAAAACACCCAAGGTTGTAAGGCCAGTTGCCCATTTTCCGTACCAATTTGCCTGAAGAAGCATATAGTCATAATTCATGCAATAAAGAGACAATCCAGCAATGAGAGTATGTCGTCCAAGGTAGAAGGCAAAAAACCAAACTGGAAATTGACCTGACAAGACTAAATAAAGAACAATAGATATAATAACTACAAAATCCGCCAAAGGATCTAACCATTTTCCAAGATGTGTTACTTCATGAGCGAGTCGTGCAAAATAACCATCTAAGGCATCTGATAAGACCGCTAATAAAATAAGGATGCCCGTTAACCATTCCCATTCTGGTGTTGCCATAGTATATATTATGGGTATCGCCGACAAAGCACGCAGCATGCTAATTAGGTTTGCCAAGGTTAAAACCCGGCTCGGATCATTAATAATTCGATCTTTAAGATTTGGTTTTTTCTGTTTTTCCAATTTTTGTAACTATTTTTTCTTTTGCATCCAAATCTATAATTTGGTCACAAGTTGATTGAATAAAATGAATATCGTGGGAAACGATCATAAAATGAATTTTCACCATGGATTCCCGTAAAAATGATCGCAAAATTACACGTTGATTCCACCCAAGTCCAAAGGTGGGTTCGTCCAATATAAGTAAATCAAATTTACAATGAGTTAATAGGACAATAACGATGGTTCTGAGAACAGCCCATGGAAGATCAACTCCTTTTAGAGATGATACTGTTTCCCATTGAAAACCAAATCGCGCAATTCGCTTTTGAAATGTGTGGGTTAAATTTTCATCAAATAATTTATTTTCAATTAATTGGTCTAAAAATTCGCTGGGTGTTTTTAGCTGAATTAAATGTTCTGGGAATTGATCTGCATATCCAATTCTAAGATTAGTTTTTCCATCAATGGATACATCCACATGTCCTTTTTGTGGACTTAAATAACCAAAACATAATCCAGAAAATGTTGTTTTTCCAGACCCATTTCCACCTAATAATCCTATACATCGGGATTGAGTTATATTTATGTCGAAATTAGAATAAATGGGTCTGGAATTTTCATATTCAAAATGAACATCTCTAAAATTCAAAGATAAATGACCTTTAGGAATTTGGATAGGTTCATATTGTGGCAATATTATATTTTTAATATGTTCAAAGGAATCCAATTCTAAATGCCAATTTAAACCACCTAATAACAAATCTTCTTTTTCAGAACTCGCCCATACCACAATTGAGCCTGTTTCTCTTGTCCATTTTTTCAACCTTTCCATTGCGATTAGTTTATTTTCAGAAGATAAAAATGATAATCCATCATCAATAATTAATACAGTTGGATTAGATTGAATGGCCGTCGTCAAATTCAATAATTCTTTCTCGCCGCCAGATAATAAACCTGGATTCGTATTGCGACTTACACTTTTTGGAAGTTGCGAAAAACCATCTTCAATAATTGACTGTAATTCAATTGGCGGTAATCCTTTACATTCCCCTGCAAAGGCCAATTCACCATTAATCGTTCTGCCAATAATTTGATGATCTGGATTTTGATAAATTCTATAAAATGAATAATTCGATGTATCAATCTTGACGCTAAAATTATGAGAATGAGATGGACATTTTCCTTGAAAATAAGATAGCAATATACTTTTCCCTACACCACTATCTCCATAAATCAAATTGATTCCAGTGGAAAAAGTAACTTCCTTCCTATCTTGATTAAACTTGTCAAAATAAATTGAGAAATTCAATTTAATCACGAATCAAACTCCGAATAATTCTTGTTGATGAACCTAAGTTTTGATGAATGACGTTCGTTGCAGCAAAACTACTATTAAGAAAATAATCGTTATTTTCGATTAATTTTTCCAATATTAATCGAAATTCATCCCCGTTGTTAATAGTAAATCCACCACCATTATTCAAGAGTTCTTCCGCTTCGTGAGCATGGTGATATCTTGGACCAAATATCACCGGTAAACGTGCTATAGCCGGTTCCATCACATTGTGGATTCCTGTAGAAAACCCACCACCAATATATGCAATTTGACCTTGCCAGTATAATTTAGATAAAACACCAACTACGCCGACAATTACAACTGGATCATCTGATAATATTAATAATTTCTTTTTTTTATGGACAGGGACGACAATTCCCAAATCAGAAAATGCTTTTTGAATTCGCGCAATTTCAGACTCCGAAGGTTCGTGGGGTGCATATAAAATTTTATATTCGGGATGTTCATGGATGATGTCCGCTAAAATCGGTATGAGAAAAGCATCATCTTCTGAATGAGCACTTCCAATAATTATTCTTTTTTCTCGTGACAAAACAGATTGTTGATGTTCTTGGGTAAACTCATCTACAGTTTTCATAACCATATCATATCTAGGGTTTCCCAAAGCGCGTAAAATAGGTCTTTTTGAATCTCCAATAATAGATTGCATTCGAATGTAATCTTTTGTGGAGACGGTATATATTGTGGACATTGCTCGATAGACAGATTGATAAAAAGATGAAAATCCGAATTTGATTTTTAACGATCCATCTATCACTCTTGCTGCAAATATATTGGTGTGTACTTTCCTTTTATCAGCGATCCAAACCATATTGGGCCAAATGTCATAAGATGCAAAAATTATCTTTTTCGGATTTATAATTTTAAGTGCATTTCGAACGGTCCATGGAAAATCAAATGGCATATAAATCCGTAAATCAATGGCACTACTTTTTGCATTTTCGAATCCAGATGGTGATGAAAAGCTAATCACAGCAAGCGAATCTGGCTCCACTTCTTTCAATCCTTCAAGAACAGGCTTCACTTGATAAAACTCCCCAAGACTTGCTGCATGAAACCAGTATATTTCGCGAGTTGAATTATGTGACTTCATGAAGTACTTTAACTGGCTCATAGATTGAAAACGCCCACGGATCCCTTTCTGTAATTTTGCATTAAAAAGACAAAATATGCATCCAACCAAAAAGAAAACTAAATAAAAAATATTGTAAATAAAAAACCAAATAAGTTTCATTTTTATTTACCGATTAAACTGTGTAAAACTTCAGGAACAGATATGGATTCCATACATATTTGAGTTTTACGATAACATGGTCGTTTTCCATTTTGGGAACAAGGACGACACCAAATATTTTTTTCTAAATGAACTGATTTTTTTAAATGAACGCCGGCACCCGTTTGGGTTGAAGTTGGTCCTAAAATCATTGTAACGGGAATATTTAATGCTTCAGCCGCATGGGTTAAGCCAGTATCGCTCCCAATAACATGAGAAGAATTAGAGAGAATAGCTAATGCTTGACGCAGGGATGTTTTTCCAGCAAGGTTCACAACAGTCGATTCTTTTTTAGCGATTTCGAAACAAATCTTATCTTTTTTTCCTCCCAATAGTGCAACCGGTTTTCCGAGTTGTTTAATTAAATCATTATACTTGTCAGCTGACCATTGTTTCTGTTCCCATGCCGCCCCTGGTATTATGACTAAATAATCATCATAATTTATAAACTCTCGAGCCATTTTTTTTTCATGATTCGTAACAATTAGAGATGTATTGGGAATCTCATCACCTTCTTGCCATATATCACCCAAAAAGGTATGATACATTTTCATTGTTGAAAAGTCATCAGAAAATTGATTAATATGAAATTGAAATAGAATGAACCTATTCCATCTTGGCTTTTTTAATTGAAAAATGTGTGTATTCGCTCGGAGGGTAATAAAATTTGACCGAAGGGAATTATGAAGATCAAAAATAATAGTAAAATTTTGTTTTCTTATATAATCTGAGAATCTCCATAAATCAATAATCGATTTGTTTTTTCCCAGAAGAATTAGTCTGTCTATGTCCGGATGAAATTCTAAAATTGGTGCAAAATCATCTAATGTTAAAAAATGAATTTGAGCATTTGGAAATTTCTTTCGGATAGTTCGAAGTGGAGATGTAGCCAAAATAATATCCCCGATTGAACTAAATCGGATGATCAGAATTTTCTGATCAAATGGCATGGATTTATTTAACCCGAAGTGCGTTAAAGGCGACGAGATCCGACAGAGACTTTTTCACAGGTGAATCCGGGTAAAAAGAGATAGCATTCAAGGCATTATTTGAAAAATCATCTAACTTTTTCCGAGCATAATCAAATCCGCCAGATTCATCAACCATTCCTCGAATATCTAACAATATTTTTCTCGTTTTCTTTTTAACACCTAATAATTTTTTCAATTGACGATTTTCGGTTTTAGTCATGTTAGAATATGAGAATATTAACGGCAAGGTCATCATATTCTTTTTCACATCTATTCCACTATTTTTTCCGGTATCACTTTCTTTACCCAATAAATCAAAAAGGTCATCTTTTATTTGGAATGCCATTCCCAAATTATCTCCAAAACCAAAAGTCGCTTTTCTGTCTTTGGCCGTTTTTGTTGTTGTAATCGCACCGAGTTCGCAACTTGTTGCTATAAGAGAAGCAGTCTTTTGATTAATCATATCAAAATAAATTTCTTCTGTCATAGATTTGGTAATACTCTTTTCAATTTGAAGAATTTCTCCCGCACTTAATTTTTCAGCAGTATTAGAAATTTGTTCTAAAGCATCAAAATCTTTAATACCAATCATGTTAATCAGTGCTTTACTTAAAATAAAATCTCCCATTAAAACAGATATTTTATTTTTCCAAACTTGATTGATTGATGGCTTCCCACGTCGCATCGTTGCATCGTCAACAACATCATCATGAATTAATGTTGCTATATGTAAAAGTTCCATCATTGCGGCAGCACGATAACTATTCAGCGTAGGTTCTCCGCAAAGACGTGCCGATAGAATAGTTAAAATTGGACGGATTTTTTTGCCACGATTCCGAATCATATATTTAGAGATGGAATTGATAAGGCGAACTTCAGATTTTAAAGCATTTTCAAATTCCTCTTGAAAAATCTTAATGTCGTCTAAAATGGGTGCTGTAATCTGTTTAAGTGTAATCAAATCTTTATGCATAGTGATGGAGAATTTATCAAAGGTTATTAACTGGATTCAATTATGATTTCTCTCTATTCACAAGCCAAGAAACGCCAATACTTAACTCATAAAGTAAAATAAGCGGGAATGCCATAATGAGCATAGAGACAGGATCTGGTGGCGTAATGAATGAGGATAAAATCATAATAACTACTATGGAGTGTCGACGGTAATGTCTCATAAAAGGAGGTGTTAATAATCCAATTGCCGAAAGAAGCAGAGAAACAACAGGTAATTGAAAAATCAATCCAGCCCCCAACATAAGCCATGTTAGAAAGCTGAAATAATATTGAATTGAAAAATTATTCTCAACGTGCCCCGAACCTATTCCACTGAAAAATTCCAATGAAAATGGAATTAAAATATAATACCCGAAAGAAACACCAATGATGAAAGAGGTGAATGAAAAGAAAACGACAGGGAGTGCATATTTTTTTTCATTAATCTTAAGGCCCGGAGCAACAAATTTCCAAAATTGATAAATAAAGACTGGCAACGCTATAATGAATCCAGAAATGAATGAAATAAACCACTTGATTAAAAACATCCCTTGAACAGATAAGACCTGAAGAGAAATCGGGTTTGTCGTATTTTTTGTGGGATAAAGTAGGAGATTTAATATTTCGTCAATGTATCCAAAGGAGATTGCGGACCCGATAACAATAGCTCCCAAAACTTTAACCAATCGCCACCGTAACTCTTCCAAATGTTCCAAGAATCCCATTTCTTTGGGTTTTTCAGGATTCATTTATAGATTGTCCTAATAATAGTTGTGCCATTATAATTGGCGCGGATTTGATGGAATCTAAAGTTTGAGTCGCGCTGTTTAAAAAAGTTCTTTTTTCAGGTGTCCAAAATTCATCTTCTAATTGTTCGCGAATTAAATCTGAAACTCTATTCCGATATCGGCTCAATCGTCGCAAATCTAACATACCTTTTGTATCCATTAAGTTTAAATGTTCCTTAATCCCCAAAAATAATTCTACAATACCTTTCCCCTGGGTTGCTACTGTGTTATAAACAGGTGGTTCAATTTTTCCATGAGCTGAAAAATTATGAAGAATATTTTTTAATAGAGTTGCCAATCGATTCGCACCTTCACGATCAGATTTATTTATAACGAATAGATCTGCAATTTCTATCAACCCTGCTTTCATAAGCTGAATTTCATCACCCGATTCAGGGACTAAAACAACAACAGTTATATCTGCCGTTTTAGCTACATCATACTCCCCTTGTCCCACACCAACCGTTTCATATAAAATATAATCTTTACCGCTCGCTGCTAACACATCTCCAACTTCCTGAGCCCTTCGAGCGAGCCCTCCTAAATCACCATGATTTCCCATACTTCGAATAAAAACACGATCATCCCATAAATATTTATTCATACGAACACGATCGCCGAGGAGTGCTCCACCGGAAAATGGGCTTGTTGGGTCAACTGCAATAACACCAACCGATTTTTTATTTAAAAGACAAATTTCAATTAATTCATTGGTCAATGTACTTTTGCCAGCGCCAGGTGGTCCTGTAATTCCTATTCGAATCGATGAGGCGGAATGGTTATGAAGATCATGAAAAAAAGAATCAGGAACGTGGATGTTATTTTCAATTCGCGTAATTGCTTTAGAAATGGATCCCGTATCATTTTTTAAAATGCCAGGAATTAATGCATTGGGCATTTATGAATCAAACTCCTTTACAAATTTGGTATAATTTTGAATAATTAATTCTCGACCATTTCGTTTTAAATATCCTTCATTTTCTAAAATTTTTAATGCTCGAGATACTGTTTCGCGTGATGTTCCAGACATATTAGCAATATCTTGTTGAATGGGTGCTTTAGCAATTCTCACATTTCCTTTTTGGATGATACCCTGTTCATCTGCAATTCTCAAGATACATAATGCTATTCTTTTTTCAGCATCACTTAGTGATAAACTGGCAATCTGGTGATCACTTTTTCTCAATCGATGAGCCATTACTTTAAGTAACTGAATTGCAATTTGTGGATAATCCTTTATCACGAGTAAAAAATCATTTCTATTTAATGTAAGAACCTCTGTATCTTCGAGTGCAATCACATTTGCAGACCTAGATTCACCATCTAACAAAGACATTTCTCCAAAAAAATCGCCATCATTTAAAATAGCAAGAATGACTTCTCTACCCTCTTTACTTAATCGAGTAATTTTTACGCTTCCTTCTGTTACAAAAAAACATTGTTCGCCGTCGGATTCTTCTAATAAAATGAGTTGACCGGCTTCATAATGTCGAGAAATCATTTTCTCAGATATATACCCCAATTCTTTTTCTGATAAATCCCAAAAAAGTGAGACAGATTTTAAAAGTTTTATTTTCTTCATAATTAGTCTAAACGCAAGTGATTGCTATTTCTATGTTAATATTGTCGGATTACTATTGAATAACCATCCATAATTTCACACTTGAATTGTAATATTGTTTAGTTTATTTTTTTATAAACAGATGGTTGACTATGAATTTCAAAATAATGTAATTTTACGGGCTTTAAACTAAAGGAAAATTATTAAATGGATAGACATCCGCAACAAATTAAGCGAGAACGCCAAGACGTTAAAAGACGTGCAAGAAATATTGATAGCATGTCTCGTCTTCGCACCCACATCAAAAAAGTATTATCAGCAACAACAAAATCTGATGCCGAAAAAGTATACGGCCAGGCTGTAAGTGTTATTGATAAAGCCGTGAGTAAAAATCTTATTCACAAAAACACGGGTTCACGCCGCAAGGCTCTAATAACCCGACACGTTAATTCTCTGAGTTAAACGTTTTTCAGTTTTATATTTGATCACCCATCTGAGATTTGATAGTTTGGGGCTTCCTTTACTATTCTAACATCGTGTGGGTGATTTTCTTTTATGCCTGCAGCTGTAATTTGAATGAAATTTGATTTTTCACCAAACTCAGCTACGGTTTTGCACCCGCAATATCCCATAGAAGAACGAACCCCGCCCATTAATTGGTGGATTGTGTTTCGTACTGGACCACGATAGGGAACCATTCCTTCGATACCTTCGGGAACAAGCTTTGTTGCTTCTGCCCCTTCTTGGAAATAACGATCTCCGCTTCCTTTTTGCATGGCACCCATTGAGCCCATTCCTCTATAAGATTTATATTGTCGTCCTTCGTATAAAATTGATTCCCCTGGACTTTCATCCATCCCCGCAAGCAAACTTCCAAGCATGACAGAATCTGCGCCTGCCGCCAATGCTTTTGCCACATCCCCGCTGTAACGAAGGCCACCATCGGCAATCACAGGAATATCATATTTTCTAGCTATGTCAACGGCATCCATTATGGCGGTTATTTGTGGAACGCCAACTCCAGCGATGACACGAGTTGTACAACTGGCGCCAGCGCCAATTCCAACTTTTACACAATCTACTCCTGCATCAATTAAAGCTTTTGTTCCATCTCCTGTCGCTACATTTCCAGCAATGACAGCCAAATTTGAATATGTTTTCTTAATATGTGTGATTGAGTTTAAAACACCACGAGAATGACCATGTGCAGTATCTATCACAATAACATCAACTTCTGCATCCGCTAAAGCTCCAGCACGGTCGATGGCATCTTCTGAAACACCAATTGCAGCGCCAACGCGTAATCGTCCATTTTGATCCTTACACGCATCGGGATAATCTTCTTTTTTCTGAATATCTTTTACTGTAATTAAACCTGTAAGATTTCCATTATCATCCACAACTAATAGTTTTTCTATACGATGTTCCTGAAGAATTTTCTTGGCTGTTTCCAATGATGTACCCGTTGGAACTGTGACCAAATTTTCTGAAGTCATTTGATCCGAAACTTTAAGAGAATTATCCGTTTCGAAACGAATATCCCGATTGGTTAAAATACCTACAAGGCGATCATCATCTACCACAGGAAGTCCACTAATTTTAAATTGGGACATAATTAGTTTAGCGTCGGCTATGGTTGAATTCTGATTCACAGTAACTGGATTCAAAATCATTCCACTTTCAGATCGCTTAACGCGATCAACCATTTTGGCTTGATCTTGAATAGTTAAGTTTTTATGAATAATACCCATTCCGCCTGTTCGTGCCAACGCAATGGCCATATCTTTTTCTGTTACGGTATCCATTGCGGCACTTAATATTGGAATATTTAATGCAATTTCTTTTGTTAATCTTGTCTTTAAGTTTACATCTCGAGGTAATACGGTTGATTTTTGCGGTACAAGAAGTACATCATCAAAGGTGAATGATTGTTTAAATGGGGGTCGATTTTTCACAACTACTCCAATGGAAGTTTATTTGTTACGGCTTTAAGTAAATCACCGGTTTTAATTAGGTCGGCAATCGTTTCAATTTCCGTCGAGAGTACCCGATCGCCAGATTCATAATTACAGACAGATTTTAAAATTTCTAAAACTGGATTTGTACCTTTACCGGACTTTGCATTAGGCGATGCTATTTGATTTGCAGCACCAGCAACCATCAGTTCAATCGCGAAAATCCATCTTAAATTATTTTGAATGTGTAAAAGTTTATTTCCAGCCCAAGGTGCCATGCTCACTAAATCTTCTTGCCCTCCGGAGGTGGGGAGTGAATCAACACTTGCAGGATGGGACAACGTTTTATTTTCTGATGCCAATGATGATGCCGTTACGTGGGCAATCATATAGCCTGATTCAACTCCGGGCGTTTTGGTAACAAATGGTGGGAACTCACCTTCTACTCCTTTCATGAAAAAATGAGTACGACGTTCTGAAACTGCACCCAATTCAGAAAAAGATATAGCCAAGAAATCTAATGCTTGCGCTACATGTTCTGCATGGAAATGTCCAGAACTAACAACATCGCCGTTTTTCAAAACAATTGGGTTATCACTCACACTATTAATTTCGTTATTAATGATTTCTGCGGCTTGAGTAAACCCATCTCTACATGCACCATGAATATGGGGAATACAGCGGAAACTATATGGATCTTGAACTTTGCCGCAATTCGTATGAGATTGAACGATTTTGCTCCCATTAAGGAGCTTGTATACATTCCGTGCAGAAGTCTGCTGCCCCGGATGCGCTTTTAATTCATGAATCTCTTTTTGAAATACTTTTCGACTTGCAAAACTATTTTCTACGGAAAGTGCCCCTGCAATATCGGCAGTTTTTAAAAGTGATTCGCCATCTAGTAATGTTTTAATTGCCAAAGCTGTGGAAACTTGGGTCCCATTAATAAGGCTTAAACCTTCTTTAGGGTAAAGGTCGAGCGCTTTTACTCTTGCTTTTGAAAGAGCCGTTTTGGTTTTCATTTTTTTACCCTCGTAAAAAACAAAACCTTCACCGATTAACGCTAAAGCCATATGCCCTAAAGGTGCTAAATCACCACTAGCACCAACCGAACCCTTTTCTGGAATAACTGGTAAAATATCTTTATTTAAAAATTGTACAATCTTTTTTGGAAGATCAGGGCGAATTCCGCTATACCCTTTTGAATAGGTTAAAAGCTTTAAAACAAGAATTGAACGAACAAGCCCTAACTCCAATGGTTTTCCTACTCCTGAAGCATGACTTCTAACCAAATTAAGTTGTAATACTTTTTGGTCTTTGGGCTCAATTTTGATATTGCTCAGATTCCCAAATCCAGTATTAACGCCGTAAATCGTATTTCCTGAATTAATTTTGGAAATCAAACGCTCGTGAGACCGCTGAAGATTTTTTATGGAATCATTTGTAAGCGCAACATGTATAGGCCCATCAAAAAGATGGGCAAAATCTTTATAAGAAAATGTACCGGTTGATATACGTAGGGTTACCATCAGTGAATTTAAGATTCGTGATCATTTTTTTCCAAAGATTGTTCGAGAATTTTTCTAAGAAAAATATAATTATACTGTAACAATTTTATCCAATGATTTAAGAGTCGTAGTACCTAGACAAGTTTCTCGAGAAATAGTATTTTTTATCAGATAACGAGATATTTGATTAATATAATATTCTTACCGAATCGAATCCATTTCTGAAAAAGGGGTCATTTCAACAGGTAAAGACCGAGCGAAAATTGATCCATATCTTTTTGTCACAATTCGATTATCGAGACAAATAAATTTGCCTGAATCGTAAGTTGTACGAATCAATCGGCCGAATCCTTGACGAAATCGAATAGCCGTTTCCGGTAGAGAATATTCCATAAAGCTGTTTCCACCCTGTCGACTGATAAATTCTGAATAAGATTTTACAAGCGGTTCTGATGGCACGTCAAAAGGTAGTTTTACCAAAATTAATATTTCTAAAAGGTCGCCTGGAAGATCTACACCTTCCCAAAAACTATTCGTTCCAAATAAAATCCCGTTAGGATGCTGATGCATTGCTTTGATTATACCCGGGCGAGACGCGCCTCGTATTTGCGCAAATAAAGGTAAGTCACGACCTCCGGGTTTATCTTTTAAATAATTTGCGGTATCAGTTAATGCTTTTCTTGAAGTAAATAAAACCATAATCCTTTTACCAATGGTTTTATGTAAATGATGTACAAGGTCTCCAATCATAGTTGGATCATTCGATATTTCCCGTGCTCCGCCATATTGGTGATACGTGACTTGTTCATTATAAAGAAACGGACTTAAGAATTCTTTCGTTATTACTGAATCAAAATCATCCAAGCCTACTCGTCTTAAAAAATAATCAAATGAATTATTCACTTTTAATGTAGCTGATGTGAGAAAACAATGGTCGAATCGTTTAAAGAATTTCCCATTAAGTGTTTCAGCAACATCCACAAGAGACGCATGAAGAGAAAGAATAAGTTTTTCTTTAGCAGTGTGTGGATTCCGATATTCACCTTCCATCCAATAAACCCAATCAGAATCTTGATTTTCTGTGAGTCTTACAAGAGATGTCATTAATCCACTTGAAGTTTCCAGTCCTCTATCCAAAACAGAATGCAAAACTGGAAAATCTGTACGAGATGGATCCATTTCTAAAACAGCTTTCCGTATTTTATCTAAAATCGAGAAAACATTTTCAAGGTTTTGTTTCATATCGTACAATTCTAATGTTAATGGAGCATACACTTTTTCTAATCGACCTAAAATCGGTTTATCCTGATAAGCTTTTGCCGGTGTAAATCTATTATGATTATCTTCGGATAATGCAAGCATGAAACTTTTCAGACACTTTTGAGCTTTTTTAACTGCATCCTTCAAATCGTCTCGAAGATTAGTAATACCCGGTTCAATTTCACCAATTTTGTGAAGTATATTATTCCAACGTGCAGATCTTGGAAAAGACGGATCCACAGTTTGTAGAAGATACGAGACGCTCTGCTCACTCCATTCAGTTTTAAATTGATCATAAGCAGATTTGACTAGATTATGTGCCTCATCAACTATAACGGAATTATAATTTGGCAAGAAACCAGGTTGAGATGCATCTGTCATAAGGAGTGAATGATTTACAACAATGATTTGAGCATTAAAGATGGCTTTTTTTAATTTCCCATAATAACACCCATCATGATTTTTACAAATTTCACCGGTACAAAAACCGGGTTCACTTGAAAAAGCTGATTTGAGCCATGTTCGACGAGAATTAAAGAATCCAGAGCATTCTGATAAATCACCAGTTTTTGTCCATTGCATCCAAAATAATAATGGAATTAATGCTTCAACATCTAAACCATCTAAAGTTCTTGAATCGGAAATGAGCCAATTAAAACGTGTTTTACAAATATAATTTGTTCGCCCTTTCATCATAACAGCTTTAATTGGAACGTCCAATGTTTCGGCTAATTGGGGAAGATCTTTATAAAATAATTGATCCTGTAAATGTTTTGTGTGGCATGCCACTAAAGTCGGGCCTTCATCTTCTACATTCACTGAATTTTTGAATGCACCAAAAAGATACGCCATGGTTTTCCCCATCCCGGTTCCAGCCTCCACAACACCGGCACCTTTTTCTATCGTTAACATTTCTTCTGCAAGGGATGCGTATTTCGCCTGATTTGGTCGGCTCTCAAAATTTGGATGAACATTTTTTAAAAGTCCCACGGGACCAAAAACATCATCAGCACTAATTTGGCGAATATCTCGAGTTCCATCGCAACGAAAGGTATTCCATTTAAAATCATGCTCAAACTTGGATTGCATTAATCCAGATTTCAGATCTCCACGTCGAGTCAATTCATTGCCCAAATCAACAAATAATTTCTGATTTGGAATTCCAGTTCCCTTTGTAAGTGCAATCACTTTTGAAATCAATTCTAATGGATATGCAGCTAATTCATCCAACATTTCCAAAAAGATGAGCCCCGTATTTTCTGTATCCTTTTCTGCTCGATGAGATCCTTTTGAAGAAAGCCCAAAATATTCTGATAATGCACCTAAATTAAATACGGGTTGTTCAAATAAAATGCTTCTAGATAATTGGAGCGTATCATATTTAACGTGCTCTTTATCATCTCGTCCTAAGCGAGAACAAAGTTGGGCTAAGAATTGTACATCAAAATGAATATTGTGTGCAACCAAGGGGTCATCACCCAGAAAATAAAGAAAATCATCAATGATAGTTTCTTCAGTTGACGCATTTCGAACCATTTTATTTGAAATCCCAGTGATTTCAGTTATCATCCCTGAAATCGGTCTTTCCGGATTGATCAAATGAACAAATCGTTCGGTGATTTCTCCATCAACAAATCGAATGGCTGCAATTTCGATTATTCGATCATTATAAGGATCCAATCCTGTTGTTTCAAAATCAAATGCGGTAAACCTAGATAAATTAAATATTTTGAGTAGTTCTTTTCTGTTCAAGAGAGATTCCAATTATAAAAATAATATTTTTAAATAAAATAAGGGTCCACCTAATTCATCTTTCGGAATTTCGTTCAATAACATTCCTGAGATTATATGTTGGACTTCTTCGTTTCGAGCGGCACGATTAATAACAAAATTCAGAAGAAATTGAGATCGTGCCATACTTTGGAGTTTGGTACTTGTTTTTAATTCTTTTCCAATTTCACCCCAAAGTAATGCATCGTATTCAGCAAGAGCGCTTTCGGAATAATCACCCGAGACTTTGGATTTTGCAGCAATTTCCATGGCATATTTTCCTGAGACCATCGCATTACCAATACCTTCTCCAGTGAATGGATCAATAAGTCCCGCAGCATCTCCCAATAATAAAAAGCCATTCCCATGATTTTTTCTATGTTTACTACCAACAGGTAAATTCCATCCAACAGGTTTTTCTAATTGCACTGCGTCCGAAAACCTTTCTTTAAAATAATCTGACTGAGTGATTTCATCCATGATTTGTCGAAGGGTTCGTCTTTCTTTTTTCATATCACTTTTACTCAGACCAACCCCAATATTTGCTTTTCCATTTCCAGCAGGAAAGAGCCAAAAATAACCAGGATTAACTTCTTTAACATAATGAAGCTCAATTTGATCTGTTAAATCTTTCACACCTTCGTAATAACAACGGACGGCTACGGATGTGTTATCCATATCCATCTCATATAATCCTAACTTTCTTGCTACAATTGAATTATAACCATCGCACCCTAAAATGAGTGGGGCATGGAATTCTTCCAATTCCCCAGTCTTAGATTTCCCGCGAACACCAACAACTTGGTCTTCATCAAGAATAATCTCTTTTACAGAAAACCCTTGTCGCGAATCCGTAACTTCATTTGCTTTTTCGAATAAATAATTATCAAAGATTTGTCGAGGTATAACAAATCCTTTTTTAATTTGATCCTTATTTTTTGAACCTAATAAATTTATATCAAATTGTTTATTGTTTGGACTACCAAATGTGATTCGATTTATTTCGGCACCTTCAAGTTTTGCCACTTCATCCAATATCCCAAGTTCATTCATGATTCGAACACTTTTTCCAGAAAGAGCGTCTCCACAAATTTTATCTCTGGGGAAAACTGCTTTATCAAGAAGGATACAGTTTAATCCCATTCGGTTAGCAAATAAGGCTGCAGTTGCCCCAGCCGGACCGGCACCTACAATGATAACATCATAGCTCATTAAATGTTATCCGAAAAATCAACGCCGAAGGAAGGATATACAATTCCGTAACGAAAATAATTTACAATTCGTAAAGTATAAAATAAAATTGCCAATGGGATAAGAAACCAGGGTGCACGAACACACAAAAACATTGCAAAAATAAAGAGTGGATAAAATCTTGCCCGTTGCAAATGACGAACATGACTTGGCCATAAAAGAGCTATCAATGGAAATGGAACAGATACAATCCCTGCAGATGTAATAATTGGATCATCAAAATAAAATCCTAACAGAATTGCTATGCAAAATAACCCAACAGAACTCATTAAAATTGGCTGTTTATTATTCCAATGAAAATTTACCCACACACCTTTTGTTTTATCAAATTCAATAATAAACTGAAAAATTGCTAAACCACCTAAAAATGCAGCTAAATAAGGCAAAAGTTTTACTAAATCAAATAATGTATTATTGATATTGGTCCAACCAATCAGTAAAAATAATAACGCTAATCCAAAATGAGATGCATATTCTTTTTCATTAAGTCTTTTTTCCCCAGGAAACCAAAGTCTTTTAGGATGTAAAAATAGATAAAAGAGTAATGTGGATAAAAACAATTTGATCAGTCCCAAAAGCCAACCATTCCATTCCCAATATACAAATCTGTTCACCAATCCAATTTGAAGAACGATCCCTGCTACCGTCAGTGTCCATATTGTAAATAACTGAATTAATCCCTGCGCATCCAATACAGTACCAAATTGAGATAATGGATGCCGCCATTTATTAAATAGTTTTGATTTTGGGGGAAAAAGCCTTTCTACTATCATAAATTATCCTATAATTGGTGTACCGGTTATGGTTGCAATAATTTCATTGATAAGAATAAAGCCAACTACGGTGGCTGAAACCAAAAATAAAATCCGTACAAATGTTGCATTCACTTTAGGGTTTTTCATTCCCACAACCATTTCAGAAATAAAATTGGGAATGCCCCAACGAACTAATACGAAAACACCAGTCAGCATCCCGCCAATTGGGAGCATATATTTTGAAGATAAATAATCTAACACGTCAAAAAAGCTCATTCCTGCAAGTGCCGTAATATTATAAGTCCCCATAGATAATGAACACAAAGCGCCTACACCCGTTATTACGGATCCAAAAATGATGGTTGCCTTTTGTCTGCTCCATCCTTTTTCATCAATAAAATAAGCAGTTATAACCTCTAAAATAGAAATGGCCGATGTGAGTGCTGCCATAAACAATAGGAAGAAAAATAGAGTTCCCCATATTGCTCCCCCAGCGATTTCTGGAAATATAGTGGGGAGAACTACAAATATTAAACCAGCACCTTCTCCCGGATTTGCACCCATGGCAAATACAGTTGCGAAAATAGCCACGCCTGCCATCAATGCAATAACCGTGTCTAAAAAGATAATCCATAAAGCGGACGATAAAAGATTTTGGTCATTTCGTAAATAGCTTCCGTATGTGATCATTGTTCCCATTCCCAAACTAAGTGTGAAAAATGAATGTCCTAGGGCTAACACGATGCTCGATGCGGTTAAATCATCAAATTTGGGCTTGAAAAGAAAATCAATTGCTTGCATTCCATTTGGTAGCGTGAGCCCCCGAATCATTAACATAATTAGGATTATTAAAATTGCAGGCATCATAACTTTCGTCCATTTTTCGATGCCACCTTTTACACCTTGAATAATAACGACGATGGTGATGGCCATAAAAATGACTTGCCATAGGATGGGCGCTAAAGAACCCGAAATAAAATTGGTAAATAATTTCCCGGATAATTCTGGATTTCCAGCCAATTCATTAAATCCACCCGTCAAGGAAATGAGCGTATATTTTAATGTCCAACCTCCTACTACACCATAAAAAGAAAGAATCACAAATGCAGATGCTACACCTAACATTCCAACCCATTTCCAATTGGACTTTGGCGCAATAGTTTCAAAAGCGCCCACGGGACTCAATTGTGTTTTTCGACCGATTACAAATTCTGCGATTACGATTGGAAGCCCCACAACGAGAATACAAATCAAATAAACGAAGGTAAAGGCTCCACCCCCGTTTTCACCTGCCATATGCGGAAATTTCCAAATATTGCCTAAACCAACGGCTGAGCCGGAAGCCGCAAGAATAAATCCAAGTCTTGATCCCCATTGTTCTCTATTCTGCATTATTTTTATCTTCCTTCTTTTGTCTTTCTATTGGGCTATCCATAAGAATTTCAAATTCTTGTAAATGCGCATCTACGATGGCATCAATCATTCCAAAAACGTAAATAAACCCAATCCACCAAGCATATTTATTTCTCATTTCAAGATATCGATATTTACTTTTGGGATAATTCCCTTGTTCATGATTATTGTAAATAAATTTATTTTCTTTCCACGATTCATAGGCAGCTATTTCTAATCCAATAAACAGAGCGGATTTAATCCATTTCCCATTATAGGCTTGCCCCATTCCAGGAACTAACGAAAACCAAAAAGCTGTTTTTGGATCTTTTGGGTTGTCAATTTCCGGAGATGCATAAAGTAGGTTCACCAAAATAAAAAATAATATAATCCAATGTTTTGTCATTGTTTTAAACAAAAGCAATACATTCTATTTCTACTTTTGCGCCTAATGGCAATCCTGATACTTCTACTGTTGATCTTGCCGGATATTCTACGCCACCAAAGAAAGCTTTAAACGATTCATTCACACAATTAAATCCTCTCAAATCTGTAAGGAAAACAGTCAATTTAACGATGTGAGATTTATCCACGCCTGCAGCACGAAGAATTTCATCAATATTTTGTAATGCGCGAAATGTTTCTGTTTTAATACCACCTTCAATAAGTTTTCCTTTATGTGGATCAATTCCAATTTGTCCAGCCGTGTATATAAATCCTTTGGATTGAACTGCTTGATTATAGGTCCCAATTGCTGCCGGAGCATTTAGCGTGTGAATTATTTTTTTCATGATAGATCGAACCTCTTTTCTAAACAAATACAAGGTAAACCTACATCTGGATTTAATTCACGATGTGCAGCATTATCAAATTCTCGCAAAAAGAATTCGCCAACTGCAGCTACAGTAGATTCAAATAAATGTCCGCCTTTTGTATTCATATCATGATTTGATAAAACGACATGGGCGTGTACAAAAGGTTCACCATCCTTTAAAGTTACGTTCCCTTCAAAACTAATCAATTCCCAAACATCGTTAAATGGTTTCCGAATATATTCTTTCGCAACTGTATCATAAGCTCCTAATTCAGTTTCTTTTACAGCACCAATACCGGATATTTTCGCATTTCTTATTCCCTTTTCAACACAAAATTGAGTCAGGATATTCATAATTTTTTCATTTTTTTCTATATGGATAAAATAATCATTTCCGACTTGTTTAAATTGCATAAGATTTATCCTTCTAACGTGTATTTAATTAATACTATTGTTTGTTCCATTGCACTTTCTAATGAAGAATTATCTCGTCCGCCTGCCGTAGCAAGATGAGGTTTTCCGCCACCACCCGCACCCATAAATCCACCAATTTCTTTTGCAAGGTTTCCTGCATGAATTCCTGTTTCATTTAACGATTTTGAAACAACCACAACTGCAGATGGTTTATCATCCCCTTTCATAAACAGAACGCCAATCCCGTTTTTTAATTGGTTAAAAAGTTGATCACCCAAATTCTTTAATTCATTCATAGATTTACAATTTACTTGATTAACTACGAGAAGTGACTTACCTATGGATATTGCATTCGCCATAAGATCAATATCAATAGAAGTTTGACTATTTTTCTGATTGAGCTTTTTTTCGAGTTCTTTTTTTTCTTTCAATAACCCTTCAATTCTATTTGGGATTTCAGATTGCGATGTGTTTAATATGTGTTGAATATCTTTCAGTATAGTAGAGTCATGTTGCATTTTTTCAATAACTTTTTTTCCCGTCAATGCAACAATTCGTCTAACACCTGACGATAAAGAAGATTCTTCTGTAATCTTAAAAGACCCTATAGCACCGGTTCGCTCAACATGAGTTCCTCCACAAAGTTCCATGGAGTAATCCCCGACTTGAACTACACGAACTTCATCACCATATTTTTCGCCGAACAGGGCTTCGGCACCATCTGCACGTGCATCATCAAAAGATTTTAGTTTAATATCCAAAACAATATTATTTAATATTTGCTCATTCACTAAAGATTCTATTTTTTGAATCTGATTCGAATCAATTTTTTCAAAATGTGTTAAATCGAATCTTAAATAATCGGAATGAACCAATGACCCTGCTTGATTAACATGATCACCAATAACCAGTTTTAATGCTTTATGCATCAAATGCGTAGCGGTGTGATTATTCTTTATTGATTGTCGCCGCTCTTTGTCAACTTGACACAGCACAGAAAGTGTTTTATTAAAAGTGCCTTCGCACAAATGGATAAATGAATCATTTTCCCTTTTCACATCAAGAACGACCAGTTCAATCCCATCGCCAATTATCGATCCAGTATCAGCAATTTGTCCGCCGGATTCGGCATAAAAAGGTGTTTGATCAAATATGAGCAATATATGCTTACCTTGATTGGCATAACGACGAATTTGAGATTTAGATGCTAATGTCTCATATCCTAAAAATTTAGAATCTGGACCTTCTGAAACAATTTCCCATTCTAAAGTATCGGATTCAACTTTGAATTTTCCAGCTTTCTTTGCTCGTTTTTTCTGGTCCGTCATTGCAGAATTAAAACCAACTTCATCCACTGTCAAATCCCGTTCCCGAGCCATCAGTTGAGTTAAGTCTAAGGGAAATCCATAGGTATCGTATAATTTAAATACTTCAGCTCCACCGATCTCATTTCCGACCAATGTTGAAACGATTTTGTCGAAATGATTCATGCCACGATCTAAAGTTTGGTTAAAAGATAATTCTTCAGCTCGAATTACTTTTTCAATATGGGGCTGACATTCAAGAACTTCTGGGAAAACATCCCCAATTATTTCACCAACTGTAGAAACTAATTTATACATAAACGGATTATGTAAACCTAACATTCTACCGAATCTCGCTCCTCTTCGTAAAATTCTACGTAGAACATACCCACGTCCTTCGTTTAAGGGTAATGCACCATCAGCGATAGAAAAACACAACATCCGAATATGATCAGCAATGACTCGAAATGGGATAGGATTTTCTGAATATCTATGATCAACCATTGATTCAATTTTATTAATTATTGGTAAAAATAAGTCCGTATCATAATCACTCGTCTTACCTTGCAAGATGGTAGCAATCCGTTCAAGGCCAGCTCCTGTATCAACATGTTTTGCTGGTAATTTTTCGAGAGTTCCATCTGCCATTCTATTATTTTGAATAAAGACAAGATTCCACAACTCCCAATATTGGTCTGAACTATTTACACCATTAGAATTTTGATTTTCAGGATCATCACCAATATAGTAATGAATTTCTGAGCAAGGGCCACAAGGTCCAGTTTCGCCCATTTCCCAAAAATTGTCTTTTTTTCCGCATCGAAGAACACGGTCTGGGGAAATATCTGTTACCTCCGTCCAAAGATTAAATGATTCATCATCATCTTCATAAACGGTTGCCCAAAGACGGTTTTTGTCTAATTTCCAAACATTGGTAAAAAGCTCCCAAGCCCACTGAATTGCTTCTTTTTTATAATAATCTCCGAATGACCAATTACCCAGCATTTCAAAAAATGTATGATGAAATGTATCTACGCCAACTACTTCAAGGTCATTGTGTTTTCCTGAAACACGAATACATTTTTGACTATTAACAGCGCGAACGTATTCAGGTTTTAGTTGATCTAAGAAAATGGGTTTGAATTGATTCATCCCAGCATTCGTGAATAGCAAAGTGGGATCATCATTTGCTACAACAGGCGAACTTCGAACAAAATGATGATTTTTATCCTTAAAATAGTCAATAAAGGATTGTCTGATTTCTTTTGTTTTCATTGAATAATTTAAAGGTGGCTCAAAATGAAAAACTTGTTTCAAAACTTGTCATATTCACCATTTCATCTTCACCTAAAACATCGCCATTTCCATCTAAGTCAATAAATGTTCGTCTAAAAATATAAGTCAAAATCATTCCATTACCCAATTTGAGCCCAACGTTGTATCCCATCATTGTTGATTCAGAATATTCAAAATCAAATGGGTTTGGAACGTTTCTTTGTTGATAAAACCATGAAGCGGTTTGGATTTTGCTAATCGGTTTTTTCAATTTCAAGGTTGCAGTAAAACTTTGATTAGATACATCTTCAAAAATATTTTTTGTTTTATTATATTGATCTCCTTTCAAATTCTGAAATTGTAATCCCGATTCAAATAAAACTCCCATATCTAGTTTCATGGACGAAAAGAAGCCGTTTTGTTTGCCAAATATTCCCAACTTACTGGCCTTCGTTATAATATTGCCCTGATAACCAGAAATACTTTGAAAGGTTGCACGTTCTATTTCGTAGGATCGATTAAAATATCCAAATTCAAAATTCCCTTTAGGGACCATTCGAAATTCCAGATTAAATGATGCGGGACCCAAACGAGCAGAAAGCCCTAAAGGAATAATACCATATCCAACATCTTCGCGAGTGCCATCAATAGGATTTGTTGTATTACCCAAGAGTGTAGCATATTGTGCATAGATATCTAATGAAACTAAACCATCACGAAATAATGGCATTCCAACGTCTAATGCGAATGAGTTTATCCCTTCCGCCTCTTCATTAATATTCAAAGGATCTGGTTTAGTTTGGATATCGTCATCTAAAACAATAGTTGTATCCAAATTCCATCCTGGAATATGAGAGTCCAATGTATCCGTAATTCCATCTCCGTCAATATCCCACTCTAATTCATCACTATCAGCTAAGCCATCTCCGTCACTATCTAACCAAAAATCTTTATTATTCGGAAAATCATCAACAAGATCTGGACGACCATCACCATCATCATCTCGTAATCCTAAATATTGATTTCGATCACCAGCCCAAGAGAATCCACCTGTAAATCCATTTGAGATTGGAGCTGAAACTCGGAAACCTCCCACACCCATATTTTCTTTAAAATCATTTGTAAACCCATACAAAGTGAGTCCCATTGTTCGAGAAACAAATTCCATCCCCACTTTCCGAACCTGAGGATATAATAGCGTATTGGTATAATGACTTATCAAAATCCCATAACCCATGGTCACATTATCAAGTGCTCCTACTTTTAAATAGCTTCCACTATATCTACTTCCATATTTAATATAATAAATTTTATCGATGAGGGAGTTTTTTACTTTTTCACCCGTGGAAAAATCCCATTCATCATCGTGAATATTCCCATCTTGGTCAATGTAGAAAACAAGATCTAACGCAATGGATAATTTTCCGAAGGGTAACACGGGACGAAGGGCAATTTGGTTCCAAAGTTTACCATCGATGGTAACAGCACCAAAAGCACCTTGCATAGACCTACCCGATTGAGCGAATAAGATTGGCGCCATTAATAAGATTAGAGTTAGTGTGGATTTAAAACGCATTTAATAGGATATTTCAGATTAGAAAATTACCCAGCACCTTCTATTTGAACAAAGGGTAAATAACAGAATAAAGGTCTTTTCCAACAACCAAATCAAACAGGAAACATTCAGTTGGGAAAATTGTTAAAACGAAGCGTTAAATTCTAGAATAGGATTGATAAGATTGAACTTTAAAAACCTAAAATACCAAATACTTTTTATTCTAGTACCTGCAATGGCTAGTTCTCAAACAAGTCAATTGGAATCAATTGATATAATGTCAATGGCCAATGGTATTGTATTGACGCTGGAAATGGATTCAATTCCTAAATCAGAAAATTTTACTGCTTGGCAAGCCAACTCAAATTGGTTTTATATTACTTTGTACAACGTTAAAGGAGATTCGAGTCAGTTGAGACCCAAAAAGCTCCCGGACAGTATTCGAGATTTTCAAATAATTAGTACAAATGAATCGATACAATTGGGATTACGATTATTTGAGCCAATAGAGAATCATGAATTCTCCTCTTCTGAAGATGAAAATTTGATTGTAGCATCTCTACATTATTCGAGAGTATATCTTGCACAACTGGACACAATAGAAAAAATGGAATTGGGAAAAGAACGGTTTCAATTCAAATCATCGTTTAGAGATTGGCTCTATCATACCGGAAGAGGTTTGACGGTTACGGGGCTATTAAAGGATTCTGACAACAGGATGAATTTGCAAACGCAAATTGGATTAGGATTAGTTGTGGGCACCTATTTCATGGATTTAATTTGGTAAACTTATGAAAGAAAATATTTTATTCTTTGCAATTATCTGGGCAATAGTTTTTGTGGTTATGGGATTATTTATTAGATTTAAGTTTAAAGATAAATTTGATGAACTGGACGATTAAACCACTTCTTTTTCTATTAATATGTTCACACCTCTTCAGTGGTGAATATTCAATAAAAGATTCTTATAACTCATTATTTGAGTCGTCCTTCCCCATTCACGCTACACTTCATATCAATAATTTGATTCGAAAAGGCGCCACCGAATTGACTGACGAAGAAAAAGAGCGATTAAGTGAAATTGGGCTTTCCTTCAAAGGGAATAAAATAATTTCTGTTAAGCCTACCGATTTGGACCAGTATTATGAAACTGACCATTTTAGAATCCATTTCACTCTGGATGAATCATCTAATGATGCCGTGGAAAATGAAGATTATGTAGTTAGCATGGGTGAAGTTTTTGAAAATGTTTGGTCCTTCCATATTGATTCCATGGGATTTGATCCTCCGCCCATTAATTCCAATAACAACCACGACCTTTATGAAATTTATCTCCTATATTTATCTCCACAATATTTTGGAGTAACCCATGGAGTACCAAACGGCTCATCTTGCCATGGGTATATTGAAATGCGGAATTCTTATTCTGCTACCCAATTTAATGACCATACGGAATTGGAGAATATTCAAGTAACAGCTGTCCATGAATTTTTTCACGCTATCCAATTTGGATATAATTGTTACGAAGAATTTTGGTATATGGAAGCAACCGCCACCTGGAGTGAAGATGAATTATATAATGATGTAAACGATTTCTATCGTTATATCCCAACTTTTTTCAATAATCCATATGATGCCATTAATACACAAGGAATCCACATGTATGGGACGTGTATCTTTTTCCAATATATTGATGAACATTTAGGTGGACTAGAAACAATTGCTCGCAGTTGGGACTATTCCAGAGATTATGCTAGTTCCCCTTATGATAATAGTTTTAAAGCCATTAATGCAGCCTTAGAAGATGAAAATTCGAGTATTGAGTCAGCCGTCAACCAAATGCGTGTTGCGAATCAAATATTAAGTTCCAGCCAGAGTGCTGGTGTTTATCGTTACGAAGAGGCGGATGGATATTTAACAGTGGTCAATCCGCCACCAAAAGAAAAATATTTTATTTTTGAAAAAGGCGATATTGATGAAATAACTAAATTTTCTCTTCAACTTTATGAATCACATTATTATTCTTTATCAACTGATTCTCCTGTGTCTTTGACCTTAACTAAAGAAAATGGCGATTTTTCATTTACATCTATCCTTAAAAAAAGTGGAACTGATCAATGGATTGTTACAAATGGCTTAGAATTAAATATAGATCCGAATATTGGATATGATTGGATTACTTTAATCGTATCGGCTATTGGAGAGAATGAAAATGATTGGGATTATAGTATTCGTTTAGAAGATGGTTTTTCTGAAGATTTCACTTTCTATCCACCTTTCCCAAATCCATCTAATGGACAAAATGTTAATTTTGATTTTCAAGTTATTACTGATCAAACTATTGAATTCAAAATTTTGGATATTCTGGGTCATGAAATATGGCATTTTTCGAATAGCTATTCGGAACCAGAAGTTGTAAATCTTATTTGGAATGGTAAAAATAAAACCGGAAAAAGAGTTTCCAATGGTGTTTATTTTGGATGGATGAAGGGAAAATCAAATCAAAAAGTTCAGAAGTTTACCCTTTTAAAAAAATCAGATTGATTCAGTTATTGTTCTAATATCCTTTAAAATATCTAAATAGGATTCTTTCCCGTCTTCATACTTTTTTAGATATTTCATTGGGGCATCCTTTTTGGCAGTTAGAATCACATTCCCACCCGCTTCCTTCTTAGCAACTTTATCTATATTAGATAAAAATCTCTCAAAGCTATCTAATTCAATTCTATACTTCTCCAATGATTGAGAGAGATCTTTAATATGATTGGAATGAGCTGACCCTGAATTCTCAAATAATGACTCGTTTAATATTTTGTTAAAATTAGCAATATGTGGTTGTAAAAGATCTCGTTTATATCTAAGAATGTATAAATCTTTTTTAAGGGGAAGTGCTTCATCTGTTACATATAAAATTCTTTTCTGAACTTTTTTAAATCCTTGATTGAGTTCATCCTTACCTTTTTCGTACTCTGTTTGTGATTTTTGAATGTTAATACTCAATTTTTTCATCATTTTTCGATAAGAAATATTTGTATCAGGTGGAATCGAGTCCAATTCACCCGAACTATATTTTTTCATTTTGCGCACCAATCTTATAAGGTCCCTTGTAAGACTATCTACATCATAAACGGAAAGTTCCATAAGCTCATAATTTGGCTCTATCCTTTCATAAATACGAAGATCGTTATCAAGATAGTATCGCAATTCTTTTTTCATAATAGGGTCAAGTTCAGCCAAATCTTTTTTAATTGAGCTAGACCATTGACGCGTATTCAGAATTTGAACATCTGCTGTAAATACATCTTGAAATTTCCAGGGTTTAATACGGCTCGCACAGCCTGAAAATAAAAACAGGATTCCTGCTAAAGCAAAAACCCTGTTAAACTTGGAACAAGTTTGAATCAATTCAATAATTCTCCGACTTGAAATAATTTTTGAAGCTCATTGAAGCCCCCAATTGGCTTTTTATCAATGACAATTTGGGGAACAGAACGTCCACCGGTCAATTCAAAAAGGTCTTCTCTACTTAGATTATTTTCTTCAATATCAATTTCGGTAAAAGTTAAACCCTTTTCAGTTAATAAACGTTTTGCGTTTCTACACGGTCCGCACCAACTGGTTGAATAAATTTTTATGTTCATATTCTTTTTTATTTTAAGAGTAGCAATTTTTGGACTTTTGTTTTTTCACCATATTTCATGACAGAAAAATAAGTTCCTGAAGCTACAATTTTCCCTAAACCATTTGTTCCATTCCATGAAATTTTATACTGCCCCGGAACCATCAATCCATTTTGTAAAATAGCCACCTCTCGACCTAAAATATCCACAATAGTTATCTTAACTTTTTCAGAAACAGGAATTTTCAAATCTAAATGTGTTACGGGGTTAAATGGATTAGGATAAGCGGGGCTCAACGAAAATTTAGTTGGATTTAATACATCGTCTATTTCTAATGGAGCCACATAATTATCCGGAGATTCTGTTGTAAACCGAATCACTCTTTCATTGGCTAAAGGAGCTGCGCCAGGCGCATATACGTTATTAAAGACATACTGAAGTCCATAATTTTTTTCCGGCGCTTCAATACCTACAGTGGAATAGTTCTTCGTTACATCTACATCTTCTATCTCCAAATACTGGAAATCAATGACACCATCACCACTTGCTGTAACCATGGCATTTTGATTATATAAAATAATTTCAAATGTTTCTTCCGTCACTTCATCGTAGCCATTCAATGCTCTTGACCATTCAATAACAAATCGGCCGTTTGCTTCATCGTGCCACGTAAAAACTTTGATCCAAACATCGATCTCATCATCATTATTTGTGTCGATGGTTTCAAGGTCATCTGAAAAGGGCGCCAACAATGCTTTTGGACCCATATACATGGGAATGGACATATTCCAAAAATAATCGATATAGCATGGGACAAAGGATGCCCAACCATTCGAGTTTACTGTGATTTGATTATAATCAATCCCATGATATTTGAAGGTAAAAGGCAATTCAATATCTTCATGATCATCATCATCCATTTGGTAATATGTGCCGCTGCTTCCGCCATGAGCAGGATCCAATTCTACCCACTCAAAAGTAGGTGTTTCATCGAAACCCGTATCCGTATCATCATAAGCCCAATAGCCATAATTATTCGGTGCCACGGGAATATTTGAAGATGGTGGTTCAATATGGATCGGGACTTCTTGACTAAATAAGAGGTGATCATCTTTTAGGAATTCCACCAATAATGTAATGTTGCTTCCATAAGAGACATCACCAATCCCTAAATCGGCATAATAGGTGAACAATTGTTCTTCAAAGGCTGGAATAGATGTTACAGGAACAGAATTATCATCATTCGGCCCAATGATACAATCAGTGGAATCATTCATACAAGAGATATTGACCCAAATATCATTATACGCAACATTCGAATAACTTTTAATGGATAAAACAGGCTCAATGTTTGAATTTGGTGAAACAGAATTTTCGAATGAAATAACAAATGCCGGCATTTCTACATTTACAACAAATTCAACGATTTGATTTCCATTCTCATCATTCAAAATTCCCGAAACACCTTGCCCCACATCTGCCCCATAAATTGCGAATTCAATACTGGATAATGTTGTTGATTCATTTGCAGAAAGAGCTGGAATATTAACAGAAAATGAATTGGGCGAAACATGGTCAGAAAAGACGATTTCTCCTGTAAAAGCATCTGAAGAATTTGAAGAAGTATTTTTTAAACTTAAAATGAAATTGACAAGTTCTCCCAAGGATGGTTTTTCTCCACCACTTTCTGTTAAAACAGTCATATTAGAAATAGATAAATCGCTGGATCCTGCTATTAGATTTGCAATGGCTTGCCCTTGAATAAATCCACCTTTATTTGAGAAAATATTTATTTGATTCTCATTTCCAAGTTCTAAAGAAGCCATAAATTGACCAGAAGCATCCGTAAGACCTTTTCCTAATAAAACGTCACCTTCGCCATTCATAATACTAATAACAGCGTTTTGAACTGGATGCCCATCAATTCCCGTTACTGTCATATCAACCACACCATCATTTAGGTAAATATTTTCAATTGAAATTGTAAATTGATTTGGTGTCTTCAAATAAACAGGCAGTGATGGATCACCGAGAATATTATACACATTAGCATAAAATTCCTGAGCTTCTCCGGGACTATTTTGTGCTGGGAATTCTGTCAATAATCCAGATTGTCCCACTTGCATAGCCGGACCCAATTCCACCACACCATGGTTCAACATAGCATCATAAGTATAGGCATTAATCACATTATTGTATTTTGTGCTTGTGTGCAAATCGGATGGTCCAACAAAGGCAACACCACCTTTCGGTACAGCAGGCGTCCCACCACGTAAAATAGCTTCAGAGAGACAGGGATCAACATTATTTGCAAAATCGTTTGAATTACAAACCCAACTCATGAAAACGGGTGTAAGCCAACCATTATTTAAATCATTCACATCATCCACGTGAAATTCCGGATAATGCCAACCATTCGCATCGCCCCAGCCACGATAATTCACAATACCAACGCCATTATTAATGGATGGAATAATATAAGGCGCCCCTTGTTGAACCGGTGGGTAAAAAACCGTATCTATTTGGCTATAGCCAAAATCTATCAGTTCGTCTCGGAGCCAATAAGATGTCCATTTGGGTGTAATGGGAATAGGATAAGAATTAGAATAATTTCCAGCAACTATCAATCCACGGTCTAACCAATCTGAATTGAATGCCAATGGATCTTGAACATATTTCATAGTTTTTACCATAATCACCGCAAGATCGGATAGGGAATCAATCGACCATCTTCCAATGAAAACATCGGGAATATTATCATTCCCCAAAATATGCGTGAATTTCTGGTCAGTCACATCATTATCGGGACCATAATAAAATGAAGGAAATGCAGCGAATCCATCCACATCGCCGATAAGCAAAACATATTCCAACATGGGATCTTCTACGAGTTTGCTCGTTATTGTAGATTTGATTGCTGTTGCGGTTTCACCTGCATCTGACAAAGAAACCACATCCACATCATACCCTTGGGAATTTTTGAAGGCTACAAAATCACCCAAATATTGAACAATGCCGTCAGGAGCAATAATCATGTATGTTCCCCGTTGTGGATTTATTTGAGATGGTAAAATATTATAATTACTCGTTATCATATTAGCAAATGCCAATGGAATGGGTTGACCAATTAATTGATCTTTGGTTTTACCACGGAAGGACACACCTTCACCAAACAAAATGGTAAATGCCAAAAGAGAAAGAATAAGAGTTTTTTTATTATGATTCACAAGATTTACCTTTTGTTTTTTTTCGCATCTTTAATTTTACGTTGACCCATCTTTAATTCTCCCCTATTACAGGGGGAAAAATTGAAAGACACATTAAAGATTCCTTTAGTTTCATAGTTCAATTTTTGAGAATGATGCATTTTTTTACTAGCTTTTGCTTTTTTGTTTCAACCCGCACAAATACCATCCCGGAACTTAGGGGACGGCCATTCAAATTATTAAGATTCAAGTCAATAATTTGTCTCCCAGCAGACAAATTATTCAAATCAATTGACTTAATTTCTTGACCCAATAAATTAAAAACCCGAATAGTTGCGAACCCACCAGGGAAATTAGCTAAATCAATTTGGAATCGCCCATTGGAAGGGTTCGGATTAAGTCCATTAATTACCATAGGTATTTTTGGTGATATTCCACCAAAGGATTCTGTGAGTTCCAAATATTGATCAGTGTTGGAGAATAAAGTTAAATCTTGTAATTCCCACCCTCGATAATTCACCGATTGATCTGGGGTGAACTCTAATCTGACTTTCACGTGAGAAAACTCAGAATCGGAGATAGCTGTAATGTAATTTGTATTGTACTCTTCCCAACCTCCCCCCGACCATCTCTTCTGCCCTAAAACATTTTCATTTCCATCTAATATTGAAATTTTAATCAAATCGTGATCCCATTCCGTTTCAAACCGATGAATGACCTTTACGACAGCACGATTCGTGCCAGAAATATCTACAAGTTGAGATTCCATCCATTGCGTTGATAATGTGGAATCTCCATTTTCATATAAATTATTCTCTTGAGACCGTAGCATTACATTCCCTGCTTGCCATGGACCTTCTGAACTTTCCCAGGGCCAGGATTCACTTAAAGTCAGGGGCGTTCCATACAAAAATGCGATTTGTAATGTTATATCTGAATTTAGAATTACAATTTTATCCCACGGAATTAGATTATCGTACATGGGAAACGAAATATCATAAACCCCAGATGTAAGGTTGAAAATATTATCCCCGGACGTTATTTGAATGGGTGTTTCACCAAATTCATTTTTTATTACACCATCAACTGTATTAATATCATCCGTGTCATGATATAGCACCATATTTACTGAATGAATTGGCGCAGGAACTAAAAGAATATTTTCTGTGGTAATTCCACTATTATTTGCTATCGCTGTAATCTCTTGTGGAATATAGCCATCCGCTTTTACGGACAGGGTATAAGTTCCTGCAGTTAGGATTCGTCTATATCGACCAAATTCATCCGTGAGTCGATGTTTTAGAACTGAGCCTGTATGTTCTAAGACTTCTACAATCGCCCCTTCTAATGGCAGATTTGTCGTTGCATCAGAAACGATTCCCGTTACTTGAGCTGCATCTGTATAATATCCAATAATTCTATCCATTAAATACAACATGGCTGGACGCGTTCTCTCCAACGTATTTTCAATTAATGCGCTATCAGGTTGCAGATTCGCAGTTCCACATTCAATCAAATATTGGATACATCCCGTTTCGCGATAAAACCAGTCGTGGAGTTTTCCATTTCGAGACCCACTAAAAACAGATAAATAAGATCCAGAACCATCTTCAGTCTCAATCAGACTGGAAAAATGATCTGAAATCGTTTTCATCAATCCTAAATCTGGAGCTTCTTTCGAATCTTCCCAACGCCAAGATGTAAAAACCTTCTCTGATAAATTGCCGGAACGAGAACTATGCCAAACCATGGAAAAAACAAAATCATTTTCTAATGCTAAATCACGGAGCGCTATAGCCTCTCCTTCTGAAAAAGGGTTTTCACCTTTATAATAATCGTAATGTGAAGCATAATCGGAATTGTCCGGTTCAAGGAATGTATCCCCAAATGCCCAATTAAAATCAAAATTTCTATTTAAATCAACACCATCAATATCATTACCAATAGACGGTTCATAATCAAAAATGCCATTGGGAACTGGACCTGTAGGCGAAAAATCACGTTTATTTTTTCGATAACTAAAATCCAAGCCTTCATGTACAACATTCAAACCTTCTGGATTTGCCGTGGGAACCAACCAAATTTCTAAATATTGTTTCAAAATATTCATGTGAGAAAATGTACTAGCGCTTGGAAATAATAATTCATTCATCAAAGATAAAATAGCTTCAACTCCCAGGATTTCTTCTGCGTGCACTTGCCCAACAAACAAGACGCGAGGCTCATCTTCTTTTATGTCTGCATTATCAGAAATTTTCACGGCAAGAATTGGAAGGTTTTCCTGGGAAGTAAACCCAATAGTATCCACATGAAACAAACCGTCTAATTCTTCCAATTGATCCAATGAATCAATCAACGCATTAATTTCTTGTACTGAATGAAATCGGTCATCTAATTCTTGCGAAAAAGTAAGGAATTGAAAAGTAACAAAAATATAAAATATGTTTTTCATGAATAATTAGAGAGATATGATTGCTTAATAAATCACTTTAAGTAAGTAATTTTACCCTTCATTATTTCATTACTTGTGGAAAATTTATAAAAATAGACTCCACTTGGAGCTAATTGTCCATCCATTGATTTACCATCCCAATTTACGCGGTAGTTTCCCCCAAACCCTGGAAGAATTAATTTGTCAACAAGCATCCGTCCAGTCATATCATAAATTTTAAAATCAACAGCTTCATTTGCTGGCATTGAGAAGTCAAAATTAACATTTCCATTAAACGGATTTGGATAAGCCGGTTTTAAGGAGAATTGATTCGGCAATTCACAATCACATGCTGGATCCACATCTAAAAATTGAGCATTCAACAAAGTTCGACCAAAATAGTTAGCTAAATCTTCTTTCCCTGAACTTCTATAGTCAATCCAATCCAAGAAAAATTCAGTTTCAGAATATTGTGTTATGTTCACATCTTGTTGTTTGTGGTACGCAATACAAATTGGAACGCCATTCAATCCAGTTGTTTCATTATTATCAATACTATATCCAGCCCCATAAAGGTCAACACCATTAATTAACAATGGATCTTCGTTAATACTCCCTCTTTCATCTTCCCAGACGACGAAAAAATCATTTCCGGAAATTAGCTTTATGGTAGGATTAAAATTCTGCAATGTATCAAGTACAACAGATGTGAATTGAATCGTTTCATCCAATTTACTCCCATCACTCAAATCTAGAACTTGTCCTGTAATTTCAAAATTTTGTCCATTGATGAAATCCTCCCAAACAACGAGAGCTTTTGTATGCGTTTCATTGAATTCAAAAGAAAAATTATATTGATCATTAGCATCATCTGTAACAACTATCCCATTTTCATCCCATAATTTATTTCCATCCCAATCTATCGCTTGGGTTGTAATATCTGCAAAATTCACAACAGTTTTCCATAGCGCAATTACACCGGTTCCATCATTGATTTTTTTAACTTGAAGTTCTCTTGAATCTAATGAGACATCACTCAAATTATTTCCATTAGGATTCCAACCAATTTCAATGCTACCATCTAATTCAATTTTAGTGTATTTTAAAACAGCATTTGGCCAAATCTCTTCCATCCAAAATATCAAAATCTTATTATCAGGCGTTGGAATTGCCGCCAATAAGTAAGAATCACCACCTCCATCAACAAGTTCAATTCCACCTTCAGAAAATTGTCGATTTCCATCCATGTCAAACCGTTGAAAATAAATATCAAAAGTCCAACTATGAGATTCAGACCAAAAACAACCAATCCCATCTCCAATTTCAATTAAACTTCCATCTCTCATATCTTCAGTCGTTAAAATCGGAACACCCATAGAATCCCAACCATTTTCAAATTCTGAATTTATTTTATTAATCCTTAAAAATTTTGGTGTGGAAGACGCATCATAAGTTCCAACATACGAAGCAGTTTCAGTTTGTAAAACAATGGGTTGAGAATCGTCATCTGATGTATTATTACTAAAAGAAACTTGAGTACCATTCTCATTTAATATATTACTGTCGCTTAGTTGCGCGCCATATATTTTCTTGGTGGCTCTATTATCTTCCCAAAAAAAGGTTAAATCTTCTGTCTGATTTTTAAATGCAAATGTGTATTTAATATCACCATCCAATCCATTCATGGCAATAAGTCCACCATTCTCCCATATGGGAGTTGGTCCTTCATTTATTTTTTGTACTTTTAAATCAATACTCCCAGAACCCTGATCTGCATAAATCACAAAAAGTCCAGAATCAAATGAGCCTAAGATATTAGGCGAGAACTGTTTGCCATCAGCATTGGATATATTAATAGGATATTCAATTAAAAAAGTCCCATCAGATTGAATATTTTGGAACATAATGTCAACATCAGGATAAGTACCTCTTTCATATACAACATTTAAATCGCCTGTATCGCCAGCAGTAAATCGAACACTGAAATCATTATCATCTGCTAAATCTAGTTTAACACCATCTCCCCATTGAATATCACCATTCACATCTATTTTTTGAAAGAATTGATCACCATCGGTTGCTTCAAATCTCAAATCTTTCCAATTCACAAAGATTTCTCCTGAAGTACTACGCTTAACACGAGGAGCAGTTTGGATTGCATCAAAATCAGAAATTTGTTTTGATTCAGCAAATACCACACCTGTCTCATTTACAAATTGATAAAATAATTTTGAATCTTCATCACCTTGCTTCCAAGTTACAAATGAAGTTTGTTCATTCACAAAAGTTGCACGAGGTTTTAATTCTGCATCGGTCGTATTTGCAATCAATAATCCATTTTCAATAAAAGTTCCTTCAAGCGAGACATTGAGTCGTTGACCATAAATATTTGCATTAGCACCTTCGCGATAATCTACCCAAGCAATAAAAGCTTCATTATTACCAGCATATTCGATGGATTTCGCATTTTGGTTTCCACCTTCTACAACAATGGCTACACCTAATCCAGGAGCCACAATGTCATGATTAGCTGTTACATGCGTTCCATAAATATCTTCATTAATTCCACCGCGTTTATCTTGCCAAGTTACAAAAACACCCCCAAGACTATCCGTACACATATTTATGCTAATTTGTTTTCCAGCGACCAAAGCCAGTGCAACCCCATTTCCGTCCAAGAGAAGATTGCCATCTGTATCAAGATGTTGCAAGAAAATATCACCTTCCGCATCAAATCTATAATCTACCCAAGCAATGAATACACCACCGCTACCGTCTGCAATGGCCACAGGATCTTCTTGTCGACCTGGAAGATTTGTAACAATTGCTCCATTTTCCCCCCAAGGCAAAACCCCATCATTGGTAATTTTGTGGGCAAAGATGTTTCGCATACCGTATCGAGTATCTGACCAAATAAAAATCGCATCTCCATTATTCCCAGGCGCTATGGTTCTATACCACTCCACATGAACACCTTGTCGAATCGCAGCACCATCTTCAGAATCGAATCCTGTTGCAAATAGCGTTGCAATAAATAATGTATTTAAAATTGTTTTTTTCATTTTTTAATTTTCCTTTTTTGATCGATACAAATTGCTTGCATTTAAAACAAATAAATGCAATTTCAATCTACACCTTTAATTTTCACTATTGATCTATGGTGATGATTTGTAAACCTTCACGGGAACAAACCACTAATTTATTTCCCCAAAATTGGGTTTTGTAAGTATATCCTACTGGAAAGATGCCTTTCTCAATGGGTTGAGATGGATTGGTCACATCGTACAATGCGACCCCTTTAGCTCCTAGGGATAATGCGGCAATACCATTGTTTACAGCAATATGGTCTACAGTTAAATCTTCTGCAAAATTCCGCATTGATTCTCCAATAGGAGCTGGGTCTAGCCTATTAGATTCCGATTGAAAATCCTGGAATGGAATAAAATATGCTCCCGCATCATCGCAAGAAGCAAACACGCCTAATGCTCCCAATGTGACTTCTTCTGCATTCCCTTCAGTATCTACGCGTCCTACCAAGATAGGATCTGCACCGAGAGAATCAATTGCATAAAGTTCAACGCCCAATTGATCCACAGCCATGACAATATAGGATACACCATCAGAATCGATACCCAATGATTTCCCCGGTGTATAAATTTCATTTCCACCAGAAGGAGTCCATGTTATGAAATCAATCCCAAAAATGTCTGTTGTATCTAAATTATAAGTATGCCACTTCATACCATCATCATTATCAGCAGCAAACATAATAAATTGATCCGCATTACCTGGGAATGAAATAAAGTCTTTTGTTTTTGCACTCATAATTGTGTTTCGATAGCTTATATCCGTATCACCCACAGCATAATGGAAAATTTTAACATCTTTATTTGATTCGGATGCAAAAATTAAATGGTTAACACTATCTCGACGAATGATTGCAAGATCTTCAAACTCTAAAAAGGTACCGCCTTCGACGTATCCTCTAAATCCGTCAGTTTTATTCTGGCTTGTAAGATCCCAAATCTGGATTCCAAATTGACCGGCAGCAACATAGGCTGTATTCTCATCAATGGTTACATCTCTTGCATATCCATCTGTTTGCATAATACTTTCAATCGTAATTGACCAAAGATCATCCGTATTCGGTTCAATACAGGCTCCTGCCATGGTAAGAACCATGAATGTAAACCCTATTTTTTTAATATCGATCATAAACTAAATCCCATTCCATTTTGCACCAAAATTGCAATTGATTAAAACTTTTTAAATCTGTCACCCAATTATAAGATGACTCTGTTTCCCGTTGACGATATCGACCTGTTAAAGTGATATTCAATGATTCAGACATTTTTTTCTTGATCCAAAGATCAATTTTAGAATCCAGATGGTTTCGTCCGGCATGAAGGGGATCATTTGGATCTTCAGCAGCATAGATTCTATTTTCTTGTCTAAGAGATAAACCTAATTCATTTAATAAAGGTAATCCCTTTTTGATTTTGATGGGTAAATACCATTCCATTGTTTCATAAGACCGATTAAAACTGCTGGGTCGATCCGGCAAAAAATGAGACTGACTTGAGGCACTTCCTCGTTCAACTTGAAATGAGGCTGATCCAAGTTTTTTAATTTTTTTATTTATTTTCCCACGAATATAAATAATATCTAAGTCAAATTCATTAAATGGATTTTCATAGTAGCGCTGCAAATACCCAACACCAATATTGGTCCACATTGAACGTATGACTTTTTGAGTCAAAGTAACTGATTGATTTCTATCTGTAAAAGCACAGGGCGCTAACTGTCTTGTGCTAATATCTCTATCTACATAATGCCGAAGATAGAAACTATTTAAATGTCTGACCGAATATTTTACACTTTGATAAGACCCCCATTTAAAAGTTGCGTCAAGCCCGCCAGCCCCATATTGTTTTTCAGGATGATGTTTATAATCTGCCCAATTCATATTTCCAGAAAGTGTGAAAGATTTTTTTTCAGAATCCCAAATAGATTTGTTTCCGGAAACGCCCAGTTTATAAACAAAACTATCGAACGTAGTGGCACCACCCATTTGTTGAGCATTCGATGCCGCTATGTTAAATTCGTCTTCAGAGAATCTCATTACATTATTGTCGTACCCGCCAGTAAATCCAATGGTATACACAAATGGTGTTTTCGCCGGCAGATACGACAAAATTAAAAAAGTGAAAAATGTAAGTTTTAAGCTATTCATTAATAAAGTATAAAACGGGTTAGGACAGCTTTTCCCTTATCCGCAACTTCTACAGAATACACATGTTTTCCATTGGGTACACTTATTTCACATGAGCGCCATTTACCGGGTACTTTATCGGCTCGCCCATCAATTTCTGATGCGGAAGATCGTTCTGTGTTAAAATAATATGTTCCAACAATTTTAACCCCTTCTCTTACTCTCAGTCGATAAGATTCTTCCTGTCCCATTGAATCAGAAAATTCAAGTCTATTCATAATGCGGAGTGTCTTCCTGCCATTTGCTTTTACTTGAAGTGGTAATTCTGAAGTGCATTCATAATACTGAACTTCTTTATTGTTTGAAATTAATTTAACTGCACTTTGATGAACCATAGGAGTTAAAACTATATTCCCCTTTCCTAATGATTCAAATTCTTTACTATTGACTCGAATGAGGACTGGATATTTTGATTCATTACTTTTGAGTAATTCAAGAGTATGAACTCCCTTTTCAAGGTTGATGAAATAATTTCCAGAATAGGTATATTTGTGTTTAGGGTGTTGGACAGATTCTATCGTTTTTTGAACTTTGTACCGATGGTTTACATCCACAGTATCCTTACCATTCAAAATAATAAGATATTGAAAAGAATGGCTTTGTTTTTTCTTTTTTAATACAGGATATCGTGTGATGAATTCTAACCGAGTTGGACCTTTTACGGAATAATGTAGTCCTTCCGATTTGATTGGATAGTAAAGTCGACGCTTTGAATTCACTATTAGAATCTCCTTTTCTTCCCCATTTTTACTGGGTTTCAGGAGTTTGGCTTCCAGGGGTGATAGGAAAATCACTAAGATAAGAAATGAAATAATTTTAGAGTAAACTGTCTGGTTCATGTTGTATTAAGTGTTCTTTTATTTTTCTTTTACTGTGGAGCCCAACTGCAAAAACACTCCCACCCAGTATCAATAGGCAAATTGCGGCTACAATTAGGTTGTATCTTTCTTCGGCATACAGACTTCCTGTGCCAATTTCCGGGATGGGTATCGGAGCAAATGGCATATTAAATTGTTCTATTAGGGATTTAATATTTAGAATATGAAGACCTGGTACTTTTGATTTCACAAATTTAGAGAATACGCCTTCTATTCCACCTGGACGACCAATATCTGTAATATCCGTACGATTAATCACTCCCGGTGGTAATAATTTCAAATTGAAACTTGTTCCGAGACTTGCAACGCCGCCCCCTACATTAATGATCGCTTTATAATTTTGTATCGGTAGAATTGAAGAAAATATCTCCATTCTTTCTTTAATATTCTTGGCCAATTTATCTGTACGAATTAAAGGCAAATTATGGTAAGCGATATTCTCCATAATCAGGTTTCTACCTGCCAATGATAAAAGTCGCCCCATATCATTACGGCCACCAATAGAGGCTGCAATACTTTGTTTTGAAATAAAATCATTTTGATATAAAACTGATTCCATGTCCAACCAAGTAAAGTCAACTTGATTGGCTCCCCATTGTGAAGCGCCAATACTTGTTATACAAATAGGAACAATATCCAATGCTTTACAAGCAGTTAGGACTGCCATATTTGCTCCAGGCATTGAGCCAGTCATTAAAATTGCAACCGTATCATTTTCATGAAGATTGATTTGAACCATAAGATCAACAATTGCCGCAGAAAAATTTGGGTCTAATGTAGTCAATTTTGCATCAAGATCGCCTTCATCAGTCGTAATGAGACTATAAGGACTTCCCACTAAACCCGTTTCATTTGGATCATTCTCAATATCAATAAATACGCCCTTTTCCATGCGAGTATTTTTCAAAATACTCATAGCATCGGTCATGAGTTTGGCCGCCTCCACTTTATCTTCATAGGAGGGTGAAACATCAATTGTTTTTGTATTGAAGGATATGAGAAAACAAAATATTGATAACACAGACAACCCTACCAATGTGGACGTTTTCTGAATTGCAGGAATGAAAGGTTGTTTTTTATAATTATTCAAAGAGCAAACCGCCAAAAAGTAGCATGACAGCTAATTTCACTAAAACAGCCGTAAGAATTACAACCGAAATAGTTCGAGTTACACCTTGTCTATCCATCCAATTTGCAATAAGTCCAGGAATAATATTCCCAATTACGGCGGCTGAACCAATATCTTCTGGTAAAAAAATAAAATTTCGTGAAATATATCCAAAAAAGAATCCCAGAATGAGAGCAAGTACAATTCTTCTTTTCCCATAAAGGAACATCACCTTCCCCATACCTTGAATAATTCCCCAAACCAATAGGGCAACGGCGAATGTAACAAGAACTTGAAGTGGCTGGTGTAAATATAGAGAAATGTATCCTGGTACAATAATGCCCCCAGCCGTCACACCCAATGTTTCGGATAAAACAAGGCTCAGTACAATTCCCAATCCAATACTAATCTCAACCATGATGTCTGTAATCTGATAATTTTGTTAAAATTTCTTGGCCTGCACCCACTTGATTTCCAATGGCATAAATTAAAGTATCATGGGGTAATGATAATAATTTATCAATAACTTGATTATGATCATTCGATAGCCCAATAATTTGAACGTTTGTTCCCGGTGAATAATGGATTAAGCGTTGCACTATGGCATCTATTTTGTCGCCCCTAATAATAAAATAATCCGGTTTAATTTCTTCTAAAGTGAGTTCTATCAATTGCCGTGTCCTAAAGGGACGATCATCTCTTGAATTAAAAAAGACACAAGTTCCACCTTCTGCAGGATAACGATCAATAATAAATTTCCAAATCTGAAGAGTAGATACGGGATCATTTGCTGCCATCCCATTTATAAATTGAATTCGTTTTTCACCTTGATCCAGATTCCATGCAATCAACGCACCTAAATCCGGTTGAACTTTATGCATGCCAGCCAGAGCAATATGTCTGTCCACACCTGCTTTTTTACAAACGTCCAAGGCCACTGCAACATTTGCTGGATGTTCCATATATGTGAATTGGTCTAATTCGTCTCGGGATATGTCAGCTTCATTGGATTGAATAAATTCCGTTCCATTAATTTTTGCAACTTGACGTAAGATTTCAGGTTTTTGATCTTCACCCGTTATTAATATTCCATTATCCGGAACCGTATTACATAAGGAATATGCAACATCATCTTCAGTAGGTCCCATTTCATCTAAATGATCAGGTCGAACATTTGTAATGACTCCAATTTGAGATTGGACCATTTGATGTTCAGCAATCCACTGATATTGTGGTTGAACTGCCATACATTCCATCACAACTGCTTCGGGCTTTTCCGAAGCAAAATAACTTAAAAGACGTGTTTGTTCACCAATAGATGGGAGTCTTAATCGATGAATTATTCTATCCTTTCCCTCTGCATCAATAACCCTTGGCGCTGTTCCGGTTGTTTTGGCAAAGGTTCTAATTCCCGCTTCTCTTAAACCAGCAGCGACAAGGCGAGTTACACTGGATTTCCCTCGAGTTCCATTTACATGTATTCGTAATGGGATTGCAACCAAGGAGCGCATGTGAAATTGATATTCAAGAATGCCCGAAATACAAATAGCAATCGCCAAAAAGCCTAAAACAATCAAGGGTGTTAATGACATATTGACTCAGATATTTTTTTGAAACTAAGACGCATATCCTAATACAATGCGAATTAAAGCTACCATATCCATAATATTCACAAGACCATCTTCGTTGATGTCAGCAAAAAATGAATTTGTTTGTCCCATATATCCCAAATTATAATCAACTAATATCAGCACATCATCAATATTCACTTTTTCATCATAATTCAAATCACCCAAAATTCGAATTCCACTACCTCTTGTTGTTATCAATAAAGATGTTCCATTGCTTAATTCCATAGCAGCAGGATTATAGGAGTCATTAAAAGTATATTGTAAACCCATGGTCATGGTTTGATCTTCTGTACCTACGGTACAATAATTTCCATGATTTGTACTTCCTGATGTATAGGACGTATTATTAAACTCCATATATTGCAATAAAATTTCGCCATCACTTGTAGGCGTTCCATAAAAGAGTGGGTCCATTAAGACAGCCTGAAAGGTTTCAGTCGAATTATTTTGATAGGTTCTAACTCTAGACCATTGAATATAAAATTTATTATTATTCGCATCATACCAAGTATAGACACGACCATTATTTGTTAATTGTAAATCATCCCAAAAAACAGCAATCATTCCTGATGGACCACCTACGCCAGGGATTTGGTAATTCCTAAAAGATTCTAATGAAGATTCCCCCATAGAGAGCCACCCATTAGAACAGACACTAATTTCGTCGTATTCTTGACCATAAAATTTAAAAGTGAAGGGTAAAGAAATAGTTTCTACATCATCTCCATTATTCCCATTATCCGTAAGAGATGATAAATGAGTTCCGCTCCCACCGTAACGACTATCCACTTCTACCCAATTATAAGTCGGTGAAATAGTATATCCAATATCTCCACTATCATAAATATAATAGCCATAAGCATCCGGTCCCATTGGGTCCGTAATCGTCGGTGTGCCAATTTGAACTTCAATAACAGAGTTAGAAACATAACCTTGTGGAGTTGAAACATTTAAAATAAAATGAACAATTGTTCCAGGAATTGAAGACTCCAGAGTGGAAACTTCAAAATAATTACTTCCATTGTAAGCATCATCTCCACTCATAACAGATGACCAAAAACCTTCATTATCTAGAATTTCAACATAGGGAGATGCGCATGCAATTGTACCAGTTACGGTTGATGCGTGAGTTGAACCTGAATTTTTTAATTCAATTTTAAAATTGGAAGTTCCGCCCACGGTTAAAACATCATTGGTAGAACCAATTACATCAATACCAGAAGCAAATAAATTATTTCCAGAAATATTAACATTTAATAATCCGCTGCTATTTTCTGCATTATTAATCGTAAAATTAACAATAAGGTTTAAGTTCGAATTATCAGGAAGACCTTCGGCTAAATTGATTAGAAAAGGGGTTGGTGCATTCACGGTACCCCCTGAAGAAATGGAGCCATAATCAATTGAATTATTTATTAATGTTACGTGACCACTTTCACTGGAGAGCGTTCCAACAACGTTTTCTGCGTCAATACTTCCAAAATTGCTTGCACTTATGTAAATCTCAATTGTTTCACCACCGTTGGCGATTCCATCACCATTCCCTACAGATTCGCCCGTATTATCATCAATAATATTTAAAGTTGTTTCTGACAGATTTATCGAAACTCCCGGATCATAAATCTGGAATGAACTCTGATAAGGATAGTGGTTTCTTTTTGTAACAGTAACAAGAACATCACCCGTTTGTGTAGATGTGACAGGAAGTCTAACGAATCCTTGATTATTGGTATAGCCTGATTCAAAAATTTCATCATTCATCAAAATGGTAACCCAAGCTCCATCAACATTCCCATTATCTTTGGAAACTGTTATATCTATATAATTCGTTCCTTTGGTTATTGCATATGGATGAGAAACGGTTGTTTGAGTTGGGTAGTCCGTCCACATCACGAGAGAAGATTCACCCATTAATGAGTTCCAATGAGTGAAAATATCACAATAATTACTAGGGTTTGACGGATAGGTTTGATACAACATCATTTTTCCGTACATCAAGGAAGCACCGGCAGATTCTATGCCTTCAATTAAGGTGCCATAATAAAACCCCATATCCACTAAGTTATTATACATGGTGTGAGTTCCAATTGTAGCCGTACCAATGCATGCAACTGCACCTTTTGGAACCGTTGGCGTTCCAGCCCTTAAAAATGATTCGGTGAGACACTCTTCGGAACCAAATGATCCAGTTCCACAGGTAAGAACGGTAGCAACAGGAAGCATAAATCCATTATTAGTAGAATTAATATCTCCCGAGCCAAATCCACTTACTCCCCAATAACCTCGATAATTAAAAAATGAGACCCCTTCAGTAATTCCAGAAACCATTTGACTTGCATACGGAGATGAATAAATTGTGTTAATATCATTATATCCTTCTAAATCTAATATTTCATCAATATGCTCATTTGTTATTACTGTGGAAATTCCGGAAGAAGATGGATCCCCAACTAGACAAGCTCGCTGAAACCAATTCTCTCCCATATAAGGATTCGATTCGTAATTTACAGTTTTACTAACAATAGTAGCTAATTGAGAAGAAGTATCAAAAGAGAGTCGTCCTAAAAATACTTCAGGGAAATTATCACTCCCTTCTAATGTGGAATATGGATGATCTCCATCATTTCCATTATATCCTGACCACGGTTCAGTCCAAGTGGGAATATCATAAGAACCTTCAGCGTCTCCAACAATTGTAACATGTACGGGTGGGTTGTCCCAAGTTTCATAAGCATTTTCAATATAATCTTTTAAATTATTTTTGTCATTAACAACAGTTGAAGACGAAATTTCGTTGATTTCAAATCCGACTCGCTGTTTCCAATCCATTAATTCCTGAATACTCTCTTCCATATCGTTGGTTAAATTATTCGGCAATACATATAAGATGCAGGGTCGTTGATACTCTAATTCATCTCGATTCAAACTTGAATAATTCACAACCATCGATTCATATAATTTTTCAAATGCTCGAGAACGTTTTTGGGGAATAAATGGCATTTCGCTTGTTCCACTTTCTTCCAATTCAAGATCAACACTTTGAATAATTGTTAATTCATTCGTAACAGGATTATATTGAAATGGTGTGATGGAAACTTGCACCATGGTCAATCCACGCATAATGATTGGTTCTGATACAGTTACAATATTTTCAGGGAAAAGGGCATCTTGTGAATACGTATTCCCAGCAATAGCACGTCCTTTTAAATTTGCATGATACCCCTCTAAAGGAAGAATATTAACATTTTGAATAATCTCTGTTTCTTGGATTGTAACAGAGGCAGAAAACTGTTTGCCCGGTTCAACGGCATAATAAGTACTAACGGTTGGAAGATAAGGATCACCAGGATTTACAATAGTTCCTGCATCTTTCAATTCAGGTTTAGTGAAAACATCTCCATCCTGCTCAATTTGAGTTAAATTATAATTTGGTAAATTATAATGAAGTGTCATCTCTTGAGACGTAGCGAGAGTTTGAAATCCATTGTGAATAGAAACGGGTTTAATTTCTGCTCCTATCACGAGAGATATTGAAATAATAAGTAAAAATTGAGTACGAAAGACTGACATGTAAACCTCTATTTAATGATCAACAAATGAAAGAATTCTGGGGGGGAATTTGGGGTGACCAAGAAACTATTCAGTTTATTTCTATCTCTCCCGTCAGATTCTGCTACTATTGAAACGGCTTACATCGTGGATAAACTCACCAAAATAAACAGTGAATTTATATTTATTTAAAAATGACTCTTTATGGACAATTTAAGGGAAAAATTGACATCTCCAAGATTTGGATTTAATACATTAAAACAACTCGAATTAAAGCTATTACATCAAGGACATTTACAAGATTATCGCCATTGATATCTGCAAAGAATGGGTTGATATGTCCCACATAACCCATATTGAAATCCACAAGCAACATTATATCAAAAATGTTAATTTTTTCATCATAATTTAAATCACCCATTAGTCGAATCGTTCCACCACGAGTAGTGATTAAAAGGGCTGTTCCATCAGATATTTCCTGAGAAGCTGTTTGATAAGAATTATTGAAGGTATATTGAAGCCCTTGAGTCATAGTATGATCTTCAATTCCAACCGTACAATAATCACCATGGACGTATGGATATGATCCATAAGATGTATTATTAAAATCCAAGTATTGTAGTAATATTTCACCATCTCCCGTAGGTGTAACATAATAGCTTGGGTCTAATAATACAGCTTGAAATGTTTCTTCAGTATTATTTTGGTAGGTTCGAACTCTGGACCATTCAATATAAAATTTTCGAGCAGTCTCATCATAATACGTGTAAACACGGCCTTGATCTGTTAATTGTAAATCGTCCCAAAATACTGCCACCATGGACGATGGACCACCAACGCCTGGAATACGGTAATTTCTAAAAGAGGCTAAAGTAGACTCTCCCATAGAAATCCAACCATTAGAACAGACACTAATTTCATCATATTCTTGACCATAAAAATTAAAAGAGAATGGTAATGAAATCGTTTCTACATCATCTCCGTTATTTCCATTATCTGTAAGAGATGATAAATGTGTGCCACTCCCACCGTAACGACTATCTACTTCTACCCAATTATAAGTTGGTGAAATCGTATATCCAATATCTCCACTGTCATAAATATAATATCCATAAGCATCTGGACCCGTTGGGTCTGTGACTGTAGGAGTACCAATTTGGACTTCAACAATAGAGTTAGATTCATATCCTTGAGGTGTTTGGGTATTTAAAATAAAATGAACAATTGTTCCTGGTAAAGCTTCTTCCAAAGGAAATACTTCAAAATAATTATTCCCATTAAAAGCTTCATTTCCACTCTGGATGGATGCCCAAGTTCCCGTATTGTCCAAAATCTCAATAAAAGGAGATGCACACGTGATGGTTCCCGTGACGCTATAAGCATTGGTTGATCCGATATTTTTTAATTCGATTTCAAAATAAGACGACAAACCTGGCGTCAATACATCATTCGTAGATCCAATGACATTCACCCCGGTTCCAATTAGAGAATTCCCAGAGACTTGAATATCAATCACACTTTGCATTTCTGCACCACCCGATTCAGTAAAACTTATTTGGAGCCCTAAATCAGCACCATCTGGTAATCCATCAGCAAGACTAATAACAAAAGCCATAGAAGGAGAACTCGTATTACCTGAACCAATTGCCCCATAATCGACTGTTGAATTGATAATAGAAACATATCCAGAAGATGAAGAAATTTCACCTGTAATTTCGCTTGAACTTTGACTCCCATAATTTTGAGCAGGAATATATAGTTCTAGTATTTCTCCGCCATTTGCAATACCGTCTCCATTTCCGCTTGATTCTCCCGTATTATCATCGCTTATTGTAATTCCGTTTTCCGCAATATGAACGGCTACACCGGGATCATAAATCTGGAATGAACTTTGATATGGATAATAATTTCTTTTGGTTACCGTAACTAAAACAGCTCCAAGATTAGTGGATGTTACGGGTAATCTGACTTTTCCTTCTGCATTTGTATATGCAGATTCAAAAATTACATTATCCTTCCAAATGGTAACCCATGCATCTTCTAAAGGCATATTTGGTTGATTTACTTCTATATCAATAAAATTGGTTCCTGCTGTCATCGCATATGAATGTTCAACAGTTATTACAGTTGGATAGTCACTCCACATCACAAGAGATGATTCACCCATTAATGAGTTCCATTGACTAAAAATATCACAATAATTACTGGGATTTGTTGGATAATTTTCATACAACATCATTTTGCCATACATTAAAGAAGCGCCAGCAGATTCGATTTCTCTCACTAAAGTTCCATAATAAAATCCCATATCCACAATATTATTGAACATGGTATGTGTAGAACTTGTTGCAGTACCAATACTGGCAACAGCGCCTTTTGGAACCGTTGGCGTTCCAGCTCTTAAAAAAATCTCGGCCAAGGAAGTTCCCCACCCAAAATTCCCCGTACCACATGTTAAAATAGTTGCGACAGGAAGCATAAACCCATTATTTGCACTATTTATATTCGCTTCACTGAAACCACTTACACCGATATAACCACGATAGTTAAGGTAGGAAACACCTGCGGATAAACCAGCTTGCATTTGGCTTGGATAAGGAGATGAATAAATTGTATTCACATCTTCAAAACCAACCATATCTAGCATTTCGTGAATATGTTCATTTGTTATAATTGTAGAAATTCCGGAAGAAGATGGATCCCCAACTAGACAAGCTCGCTGAAACCAATTCTCTCCCATATAAGGATTCGATTCGTAATTTACAGTTTTACTAACAATAGTAGCTAATTGGGACGAACTATCAAAAGAGAGTCGTCCTAAAAATACTTCAGGGAAATTATCACTCCCTTCTAATGTGGAATATGGATGATCTCCATCTCCATTATATTGATTCCAAGTGGGAATATCATAAGAACCTTCAGCGTCTCCAACAATTGTAACATGTACGGGTGGGTTGTCCCAAGTTTCATAAGCATTTTCAATATAATCTTTTAAATTATTTTTGTCATTAACAACAGTTGAAGACGAAATTTCGTTGATTTCAAATCCGACTCGCTGTTTCCAATCCATTAATTCCTGAATACTCTCTTCCATATCGTTGGTTAAATTATTCGGCAATACATATAAGATGCAGGGTCGTTGATACTCTAATTCATCTCGATTCAAACTTGAATAATTCACAACCATCGATTCATATAATTTTTCAAATGCTCGAGAACGTTTTTGGGGAATAAATGGCATTTCGCTTGTTCCACTTTCTTCCAATTCAAGATCAACACTTTGAATAATTGTTAATTCATTCGTAACAGGATTATATTGAAATGGTGTGATGGAAACTTGCACCATGGTCAATCCACGCATAATGATTGGTTCTGATACAGTTACAATATTTTCAGGGAAAAGGGCATCTTGTGAATACGTATTCCCAGCAATAGCACGTCCTTTTAAATTTGCATGATACCCCTCTAAAGGAAGAATATTAACATTTTGAATAATCTCTGTTTCTTGGATTGTAACAGAGGCAGAAAACTGTTTGCCCGGTTCAACGGCATAATAAGTACTAACGGTTGGAAGATAAGGATCACCAGGATTTACAATAGTTCCTGCATCTTTCAATTCAGGTTTAGTGAAAACATCTCCATCCTGCTCAATTTGAGTTAAATTATAATTTGGTAAATTATAATGAAGTGTCATCTCTTGAGACGTAGCGAGAGTTTGAAATCCATTGTGAATAGAAACGGGTTTAATTTCTGCTCCTATCACGAGAGATATTGAAATAATAAGTAAAAATTGAGTACGAAAGACTGACATGTAAACCTCTATTTAATGATCAACAAATGAAAGAATTCTGGGTAGTAAATACTGCCAATATAAACGCCAATCCCTGCAAAAACTAAAAACGGAGCCATTGGTAAAGCTCGATTTTTATCAAATTCGTGAATAATAGAAATAATAACCCAAGTTATTAAACTTAGCAAAGCTGCACCAAAAAGAGTTATCGCCATTCTCATAGGGCCCAGCCAAGCACCTAAAATTAGACCCAATTGAATATCGCCAAATCCCATCCCTTGCCTTTTTGTGACTAACCATGTTAATCCCATAATAATCATTGGAATAATAGAGCCTACAAATATTCCCCATAATGCAGAAGAAAAATATGTTTGATTCAAAAAGGTCCCACTCAAAACAATCAAACCCCCTACTAAAATAAAAATAATCGGGATTTGGAAAGTGTATAAATCAACAAAACTAATTCCAATCAAAATTGAAAATACCAACGAAAAAATGAGTGCTTCATTAAATGGAAGTTTATAAAAAGCCCATACCCATGCGATTCCACAAAGGCTTTCAATCAGAAAATTTTTAACTCCAATTTTGTACTCATCAATCTCTAACCAATTAATTGTCAATTTAATTCCAACTCCTGAGAGTATTCCTCCAGTTAAAGAAAATAACATTGTTTATAATCCAGACTGTAATGCAGAGCCTAAATGGAATACAGGGAGATAAGTTAGTACAACCATAATGGCAATAACTGCTCCCACCAATAAAATAAGTAAAGGTTCTATTAATGTTGTCATTCGTTCAACCAATGCATCTACTTGTTTTTGATAATAAGTCGCTGCACGATCTAACAAATCATCTAACTCCCCAGTTTCTTCTCCGGTAGATGTAAGCTGTAATAAGATGGATGGAAAAACATCGGTCCGCCGTAAGGCTGTAGAAATATTATACCCGTCTCGAATAAAGTCAGATGCATCTGCAATTGCAGTTTCATAAACTCGATTATCAACAACTTTCTTTAACAAGGCAGTCGTTTCTAAAACAGGGACTCCAGCACCAATTAAAATTCCAAAAGTTTTACAAAATTTATTTAGAATAGATTGTTCGAGAAGATCCCCAAAAACAGGTGTTTTTAATTTAATAGCGTCAACGGTTAATCCCCCTCGTTGCGTTTTGGAAATCAACCATAATGATCCAAAAAACATAAAAATAATAAAGCCAATAAAACCAACATTGTTTCCAAACCATTCACTCAAATCAATCATCTTTTGTGTGGCCGGAGGTAACCCTGCACCCAATTGGGCATAGACTTGGGAAAATTTTGGAATAATAACTAATAACATTGTTGCTAACATAACTCCCAAGAAAACAATCATAAAAATGGGGTAATTCATGGCAGATTTAACCTTACGCCGCGTATCATCAACCTTCTCTAAATAGGATGCCAATTGCTCGAGAATTTCATTCAAATTTCCACTAACTTCCCCAGCCTTAATCATGGCAACAAATAAATTATTAAAAACCCCTGGATGGCGTGCGAACGATTCTGAAAGGTTTAACCCTTTGCGAATATTATCACCTACGGACGTAAGTATTTTTTTAAATTTCCGATGTTTTTCTTCGCCAGCTAAACTTTGAATAGCTCTCTCTAATGTGAGTCCAGCTGAAAACATTGTGGCTAATTGGCGCGTAAAAAAAACAATATTGGCTAATGGAATTCGATTTTTAAATTTTTCAATAGAGAGTTGAATCTCATCTAAAAAAGGACCCAGGAAATCAAACGTATCATCCACTTCTTTCATTGAAATGACCAATTGGCCATTTGAAGTTAATTTCTGAATAGCATGGTCTAATGAATCCGCACGGATTTCACCTTCCTTACGTTTGCCTTCAGTATCTTTTGTTAAATAGGTATAGGTTGCCACTATAAATCTTCAACAGTCGATCTAACAATTTCTTCTACGGTAGTAATCCCTTCTAATACTCTTGATAAACCAGCTTCACGAAGTGTTATCATCCCATTTTTGAGTGCAGATTCTCGAATATCATCTTCATTTGCACTGTCAAATACAAGTTTCCGTAATTCACGAGCCATGGGGATCATTTCAAATATTGCGAGTCGTCCTTTATAACCAGTATTTCTACAATCCGCGCATCCCTTTCCTTGAAATAAATCACCTTTAACTTTCCCAGGATCTAAACCAACCAAGTCCAATTCTTCACGGGAAGGTGTATAATTTTCTTTGCAATTTAGGCAAATTCGTCTAACTAATCTTTGCGCCATCACAAGATTTAAACAGGAACCGACTAAAAATGGAGCAATTCCAATATCTAATAAACGAGTAATCGTTCCAGGTGCATCGTTTGCATGAACAGTTGAAAATACAAGGTGCCCCGTTAAGGCAAATTTCACTGCAATATCTGCAGTTTCGCCATCTCGAATCTCACCAATTAGTAATATATCTGGATCTTGTCTAAGAACCGACCGAAGTGTTGAACCAAATGTTAATCCGATATCTTCAAAAACCTGAACTTGATTAATTCCATCTAACTGATATTCCACAGGATCTTCTACGGTAGTAATATTTGTTCGATCACTTTTAATTTCTTTCAAGGCAGCATATAATGATGTGGATTTACCAGACCCTGTTGGTCCAGAAACAACGACCATCCCATAGGGCTGATTAATGATCTTTTTAAAGATGCCAAGGTTTTGCTGTGGAAACCCTAAAGATTTCAGATTAATATCGAAACCTGTTTTATCCAAAAGACGCATTACGATTTTTTCACCATAAATCGTGGGTAAAATTGAGACGCGTACATCCAAATCTTTCCCGGGAGAATTTATAGAAAAGCGGCCATCTTGTGGGAGCCTTTTTTCAGCAATATTTAAATTTGATAAAATTTTGATTCGAGTGACCAACCCACTTAAAGACGTAATAGGTGGCGTCATGATTGTTTGTAAAACACCGTCAATTCTAATTCGAATGTAAATTTGTTTTTCCATGGGCTCGATATGAATATCCGTCGCCCGTTCTTTAATGGACTCAATAAGAATCAAATTAACAAGTTTTACAATGGGTGCATCTTCAGCTGATGCTTTTTCTGGAGATAAATCTACTTTCTCTTGAGACCCTTCATCACCCGAAATAACAGTAATACTCTCAATTGTTTCACTGACTTCAGCCGTTTTCTGAATTTCACCATAAACCTTATCAAGCGCCTTTTCCATCAAAGTTGTTCCAGAAACTAGAATGTCAGGATCCAAATTTGTTAGACGTTTTATGGCATCAACCGTAATAAGATCTTCTGGGTCTTCCATGGCAACAACGATACTAGACTCATTTTTATTGACGGCCAAAACACGGTTGGAACGAGCAAAATCTTCCGGAATCATGCTTGCAATATTTGGATCAGCTTCTAATAAAATAAAGTTATCTGCAACCTTATATCCCATTTGTAATGCAAAGGCCGATGTAACAACTTCTTCCCTTATTGCATCCATCTCAATGAGTGTTTGCCCCAATTTACCCTGGGTATTCTTTTGTTCAGCTAATGCTTGGTTTAATTGACTTTCTGAAATTTTCTCTTGGTGAATTAATATTTCACCTATTTTTGAAAATTGTGGATTGAAATCTGTACTCATTAGAAACAAGGTCCTGCTGTTGGTGAGCGTTGTAGCGTAATTGCAACATCATTACTGGCAACAATTTCAGGGACAAGGGATGTAGCAAATACAGTTGCATCAAACCCTTCCCAAGAACATAAATTATTTGCTTCATCAAAAGATTGCCACACACATAATTCTACTGGAAAAACTGCTATGATTTGTGCATATCCATCCTGATCTGTTTTTACAATTGGTTCACACCCAATCATATGGTACCCATCCCAATATCCATTATTCTCACCTTCATCAAAGGTTCCATCAATTTGATCAAATCCATAATCTTCGAAATTTTCAGAAAATTCGTTTGCATCCCACAAACCATCCCCGTCTGTATCAAATGAGTCATGCTGATCATTCCAGGTGCCCCAATCTAATGTTTGAGGATCATCATCAATTCCATAATCACGCCAGGTAAAACAACCATCTCCCTCACCTTGATCATTTGTATTATTGACAGTATCGATTCCATAATCATCAAAATTCTCTAATCCAACTTCTCTCCATTCGGTAACTCCAACACCGGAAAACCCAATCGGGATACCCTCTACGGATTCACCACATGCACTTGTAATTCGAGCAGTAAGCATAATGGCTACTTCATTCGTAGCAACCGGAATTGTAAAATCATGAAATGATTGCGAAACGGACAAGGTCACTTCAGGATCAAAAACACTAACAAGTGTAAACCCATCTTCAGGATTAATAATTGCACCAACGGAATCACCATAAACACCATCGCCGTCCAGATCGCCTCCCCAAGTGTAGGCTGTTACAATACAATTTTGTCCTTGAAAATCATTTGTATATAGCATAGTTGAAAAAGCGACACCATGTGCTGTATCTGCTCCGGCCTGCCATGGTTCATTATTTGTAAAACTAGTACCATATATTTCGGCAGAAATAACAGTATCTGGCAAAACAGGTTCAATTTTCCAATATACATAAGTAGAATCTTCCACAGGATTGGAATATCGATCATAAACCAAAGCTGCAACTTGTCTTTTAAAAATACAACCCCCTGTTTCTTCTGTTGATTCTACGCTCCAATTTGCCTGAATATAATAGGGTGGTCCAGCTTCAATGATTACTGGTACTGCTACGGATTCAATTTCAGGTGTTCCATCGCCATCACAATCAGAGCTGATTTCAACACGAATTGGACCCGGTCTGGTTCCACTATTTACAGAAACAGAGGCAACACCATTTACGGTATAGACCGTGGTATCCGTCACACCCGGCTCTTCTAAATAACACCCGTCTAATATAGGATGCAGTTTAAATCGGACTAAGGTAGGTGTATTAATTAAATTATCATTATCGTCAAATAGTTCTGCTCTGATCATTGTTGACTCAGTCCCGCCGCCATTTTCTACAACAATGGACCCTGGTACCGATGCGGGTATATTAATGTAAGTGCATTGCTGAAAAGTTGGATCTTCAATATAAATTTGTAAAAGATCAGAAATAGGATTATCCTCAAACCCCGGGTGGATAAAGGTGGCAGTAATATCAGATACACCCAAGTCTTCTTCATCTCCCAAATCTGTAAATATAACGGAATCCACACCTGTAGAATCAGTGTACCCAACGGAATTGATGTATCCTTTTGTTGCAGAATAAGCAATTTGTGCGTTGTCTACCGGGTTGCCCAATTTATTGAGAAGCCGCGCAACTAAATTTGCGTATGTTTCACCCCCATCCAATTGAATAACATCCGTATCTGTTGTCAAATACAAACTGTAGGGCCAAACATCTTCTTCATCATAGACATTAAATGTTTGCGGATCCGTTACCTTATCCCCAAAATAAGCCACAACGGATACACCTTCATAATTGGGTGTACCGGGATTATCGGTATAAACGGTTCCCCCATCATCGAAATAGCCCACCACTTGGCCCTCCGCATTCGAAACGGTATTAATATAAGAAATTGTGCCGACTGCACTACTCCCGGATGTTGCTAAAAATTCCACCGGAATTCCGGAAATGGGATTTTGCAATGTATCCATCACAGTGGCAACCAATAAGGTGCCAGATGCATTCCCGGCGATATCTTCACCAACTATGACTGTTGGTCCTGTTTCATCGTAAGATACGGGAATAATTTCCAAAGCGAGTCCGTTATTGGTGCCAATGGCAATCTGGACAGAATCTGTAACTGTGGCACTGAATCCAGGGTGCTCAAAGGAAGCCTGGATGTTGGCTAATCCAATGTCATCCTGTGTGCCATTATCACTAAAGGTAAGTGTAATAACACCAGTAGAATCTGTGACGCCGGTTGGGTCAATTGTCCCCTTATCTGATTCAAAATTAAGGGTAACATTCTTGACTAGGGCATCATACTGATTCACGACTCTTGCTTCTATTTCAGCTGTAGTAACACCATTGTCTAACAATATCTGGTCGACATCAGAATTGAGATAGAGTAAATAAGGCCATGCATCATCGGGGTAAACATTTAAATTACTTATTGCTGTAGTTGTGCTAGTCGAATCACCAAGATAGGCTGTAATCACAACGCCATCAAATTCTGTTGTTCCTGCAATATCCAGGTATGAATTACCACCATCATCAAAATAGGCATAAAATTTTCCCTCATGGTCCGTCTCGGATGAAATTATTTCTAATGATCCTACACTGGCGCCTAACGATGTAGCTTTTAAACTGATAATCTGTCCAGAAATTCCATTTCCACTAGTATCAAGAATAGTTGCAACAATTCGTGTCAGGGCGATATCACCGATAATATCTTCACCTACTAAAATCTGAGATGATCCATTCTCGTAGGAAATCGGAGTCGTTTCAAGAATAAGATTGTTGTTGGACCCAATCCTGACATTGACTGTATCAGCAATTTCACTATCAAATCCTGAATGGTTAAAACTGCAAATAATATTTGCCAGTCCAATATCCTCTTGATCTCCATTATCTCGGAAGGTCATCGTAACAGATCCGGTACTATCCGTGGTGCCTTCACCATCTATATAACCTTTGTTTGAATTAAACAAAAGTATCACGTTATGCAGTGGTGTATTTGTCTTGTTAAATAACTGCGCTGTAATCTGGGCGGTGGTTTCACCGTTATCAAGTTTGATATTGTCGACATCTGATGATACGTTAATAGTATAGGGCCAAACGTCATCTTTGTCCTGATATACATTGAACTCTACCTTGGCCGTAGGACTGGTACCAAATGTGAGAGTGACAACCAATCCTTCAAAATCCGGAGTAGTTGTGGCATCTACTTTCTGTTCAGATGAATTCGGTTTAAATACATTTACAACCTGACCATTCTCATCTGTTATTACGTTTACCCCATTTGAAAAATCACCGCCCTGTCCATTATGACTGAAACTGATTGTCTTATCTTTAAAAGCCTGACCACTTTCATTTTTAAGAATTGCAACAATTCTCATGGAAGAAGAGCCAGAGACTACTTCCCCTACACGCTCCCCACCTTCGTCAGCAATGGCCTGAGTCTCTGTGACATCTATCGTTGAATTTGAGCTACTCTGAGAATTATCAGGTACCCGATCATCACATGCCCAGTTAACAAGGCTAGAACAAATAAGGATACTAATGATTAAATACTTAGAATATTTCATACTATTCTCCTTCCTCATTTAATATTGCATCATCAGTATTATGGGCCGGATTATTTAGATCCACTCCATCACTCTTTGACATTTCACTAGAAGATCCTTTAATTACGTATTCTTCATACTTAGTCATAGCATCTGATTTTGTGATCCCAGTATATGCATCAACCACGATCTTGGGTGTTATCTGTATTATAAGATCCGTTTTTCTCTCAATTACACCGTTCGAAGTAAATAACATCTTGCCCACAAACGGTAGCTTATGAAGAAAAGGGAATTTGTAGGTTGTTAATTTTCTATCATTGCTTAACAGCCCACCAACAACGATCGACTCACCATCTTTTACACGAATAGTTGTTGATGATGTTCTACTTTTGACCCTTGGTATATTTGCATCTGGGCCAATAAACTCAAAAATCGTTGAGACCTCTGGGTCAACTTTTACTGTTATATATCCATCTGTATTTACAGTTGGAAGTATTTTCAGTTTTATACCCACTTCTTCTCTTTGGACCTGCACTTGGCCTCCGACACCACCAGAGCTCAAAATATAAGGAACAATATCCACTAATTTAATACTTGCCTCACGACCATTGATGGTTGTCAACCTTGAATCTGCAAGAACCTCAGCCTGATTATTTTTTAGAA
>Ga0209360_1000161_pt1 | contig 60359 bp, 55 predicted proteins | sample SaaInlV_130m_DNA_3_FD_184651 | JGI IMG/M metagenome (GOLD analysis project Ga0209360, IMG submission 184651) | Marine microbial communities from expanding oxygen minimum zones in the Saanich Inlet - SI037_S3LV_130m_DNA (SPAdes) (version 2) | ecosystem: Environmental > Aquatic > Marine >... | reverse complement strand
TATAGAGGCTTTTGCCAATTCTGCTGCACCTTGAATACAATCTAAATATGGGATAAGATTTGGGTCCTGATTGTGAGGAATTGTATAATAATCTAATTGTTTAATGTTTAATGCTGAGAGTTGTTTGGATACTTTTTTAATAAGCCATTCAACTTCTTCCTTTTGGAGAAGGTGGTCGTAAAAGGGAATAGGTGAGCCTGAATCCAGCAAACCATATTTTCCCGATAAAATGAGAAAGGGCCTACCCTTGGCGGAGGCCAATTGTTGGATTTCTTTAATTCGCTTACTTTTGTATCGCTCGCCCGCCGGAAGGACCCCCGGGGTTTCTTGCTTCTCTCTAGAACAATAAGTGCATATAGCAATAGATATCATTTCAATTTTTTTCCAACAAATAATATTGAATCATTGGTTTCCATTTTTAGATTTATCCATTAGTAATATTTCAAAACCAGGTGATAGCAATCCTGTAATTCATCAACAGTTAAATGTTGGAGTATTTTATTTGAATAAATATAATCCAAAAATATTTGGGAATCATATGAACCGGTCACATGGTAGTTCTCGGAAAGAATTTTAAAATCAATACCTGGTCCGGAGCCTAATTCTAAGATAGATGAATGCTTAGGAAGAAATACTTTCAACTTTTCAATAAGGCCATGTCCGTTATAGCCTTCAACTATTTTAACATATTCGTTTACTGATTGTTTGGTCAGATAATATTGATTGGTCATATAATTTTATTTTTCATAGAAACTATCATACTGTAAACTAATACGATTTTATTGAAGTTATAATTTCAATTTGAAAGGGTTTTTATGAATAACATAACGATTTTGGTTATGGCAGCGGGAATGGGCTCCAGGTATGGCGGCTTAAAACAATTGGATGCTGTTGGGCCCAGTGGAGAAACCATAATTGATTATTCCGTATATGATGCGATTCAAGCCGGTTTTAATAAAGTGGTTTTTATTATTCGAAAAGATTTTGAGAGCCAATTCAAATCCCAGATTACCGATAAATATGCGGGTCAAATCCAGGTGGAATTTGCCTTCCAAGAATTGAATGCATTGCCCGATGGGTTTCTTTGTCCGGAAGGCAGAGAAAAACCTTGGGGCACCGGCCACGCAATCCTCGCTGCAGAAACGTTGATCCGGGAACCATTTGTTGTCATAAATGGTGATGATTATTACGGTAGAGAATCATTCAATGTGGTATCAAATTATTATAATAATGGTGCAGATAATTTTAGCATGGTGGCTTTTCAATTGGATAAAACATTATCCGTCTTTGGCAGTGTGACTCGAGGATTGTGTACGGTGATGGATGGGGCACTGGAGACTGTGGTCGAAACAGAAAACTTACAACAAACAAAAGATGGTGTATCTTCCAATCGAGATATCCAGTTATATGGAAGCGAACCCGTTTCTATGAATATGTGGGGATTTACACCGATTATTTTTGATTATCTTAATGAAATGATTATTGAATTTTTGGAAAGAGAAGGGCATAAAATGAAAAGCGAATTTCTCATTCCATCGGTCATCAATAACCTCATTCAAAGTGGCCGTGAATCGGTTCATGTTTTGAGAAGTTCTGCATCTTGGTTCGGTGTTACCTATAAAGATGATAAACCATACGTAATGGGTGAAATCCAAAGGTTGATTAATTTGGGCGTTTATCCAAAAACATTATTTTAACATCTATTTTTTATAGTGATTGAATCCATGGATATTTCAGTCGTTATACCCACATTTAATCGTAAACATACACTTCCACGCGCCATTGATTCTGTTTTAAGTCAGTCTATTTCACCGTTAGAAATTCTTGTCATTGATGATGGCTCTACCGACGGTACGAATGCATGGATACAGACTACCTATCCAGAGATCAAATTTATCAAACAGCCCAACCATGGGGTAAGTGCTGCCCGTAATATGGGTATTAAAACTGCAAAGAGCGATTGGATTGCCTTACTGGATTCTGATGATGAATGGCTCCCGGATAAATTAGAAAAACAGGTGGAGATGCTGAACCAAAACCCCGGAATAAAATTTTGCCATACGGAAGAAATTTGGGTTCGAAATGGTGTACAAGTGAACCAAAAGAAAAAGCATCAAAAATATGGAGGAGATATTTTTGAACATTGTCTAGATATGTGCCGAATTTCTCCATCATCGGCCATATTTCACCTATCTATATTGGATGATGTGGGTTATTTTGATGAAGGATTGTCTGTCTGTGAAGATTATGACCTTTGGCTGCGCATTACGGTCAAATATCCCGTTCTGTTCTTGGATGAACCACTAATAATAAAATATGGCGGCCATGAGGATCAACTTTCAAAAGTTTCTGATGGCATCGAGACCTACCGTATTCAAGTACTGGAGAAATTAATTCAGCAAGATTTTACTTTTTCTCAAAAGAAATCCATGGGAAAAATGCTTATTCGAAAGTTGAGAATCTATGCTAATGGTGCTCAAAAAAGAGGGAAAGAACAAGTGTTTAATCAAACCATGAAAAGGATTGATGAATTATCCGACCCATGTTGATTATATTTGGTGGTACTTTTTGAATCACCTGAGGGTGAATCCCATAAAAAATAAGGAGTTATTATGAAGCGTATTTTACGACTATCCGTCATTTTTTACATTATAACCGTTTTTCTAACCGCTCAGGATAAACCAAAATCAATTCTCCCCGGGCCGGATCGATCAGAAGGAGAGGGACCCTTTAAAAGATTGGTCATTCGCGGTGCCACCGTTATTGACGGTTCAGGTGCGCCGCCTCGAGGACCTGTAGATATTGTAATTGAAGGTAACAAGATCACTTCTGTAAGTGGCGTGGGATATCCTGGTGTTCCTATTAATGAAAAACGCCGTCCCAAACCCGGTGATTATGAAATTGACGCCCACGGAGCCTATGTGATGCCTGGATTCGTAGATATGCATACCCATGCAGGGGATCCGCAAAAAGCACCTGATACAGAATACGTATATAAACTATGGTTGGCACATGGCGTAACGACTGTACGTGGTGTTGGATTAGGGTCTCTTGAATTTAGTCTAAGTGAGAAAAAGCGTTCGGCCAAAAATGAAATTACAGCCCCCAGAATTTGGGCCTATCAACGTCCAGGACAGGGGAAGGACTGGAAAGGCGGTTCCATCAATGATCCCGCAACAGCACGAAAGTGGGTGAAATATGCGGCTAAAAAAGGTGTGGATGGACTCAAGCTTGGTTCCTATGAACCAAGGATCATGGCTGCCCTCATTGATGAGGCGACTAAGAATAATTTGGGCACTACAGCCCATTTAGCCCAGACTGGTGTGGCCCGGATGAATACCATAGATGCAGCCCGTTTGGGCCTCGGCACCCAAACCCATTACTATGGCCTGTTTGAATCCATGTATGAAAATAATGACATTCAGCCCTGGCCAGTGGATATGAATTACAGTAACGAACAGCACCGGTTCGGACAGGTGGCTCGCCAATGGAGTCTGGTAAAACCCAATGGCGAAAAATGGGAAGCTTTAAAGAAAGAGCTGATCCAGTTGGATTTGACTTTGGATCCCACCATGACTATCTATGCCGCAGGGCGAAATGTAATGTATGCAAGAAATGCAGATTGGCATGACATTTATACCCTGCCGTCACAATGGGATTATTACACTCCCAGCAGACGTGCACATGGATCATACTGGTTTAACTGGACTACACATGACGAGATCGCCTGGAAAAAATTCTACCAGGTGTGGATGCAATTCTTAAATGAATACAAAAATGCCGGCGGCCGAGTAACTACCGGTTCAGATAGCGGATTCATTTATAAACTTTATGGATTCGGTTATATTGAGGAATTAGAACTCTTGCAGGAGGCCGGATTTCATCCACTGGAAGTGGTAAGAGCGGCGACCCTTCATGGTGCGGAAACGCTCCATAAACCATTGGGAACACCTGTGAATTTCGGAATGATAAAAGCGGGTATGCTGGCGGATTTAGTGATTGTGGATGAAAATCCCTTAGCGAACTTCAAAGTGCTATATGGTACTGGTGCAGTCAAGATTAATGAAAACAATGAAGTGGTTCGTGTAGGTGGCATAACAACCACAATCAAAGATGGGATTGTTTATGATGCCAAGCAGCTTTTGAAAGATGTCGAAAATATGGTCAAAAAGGCCAAGCGGCGTGATGGTGATTTGAAAAAATATTAATAGAAAGATATAAATGAAACGCATTTTATTGAATATGGTTTTAGGATCGGCGGTTTTTGCACAAGCACCCGATAATATTAATGACAAAATTGACCGAATGGCGGATCAATTGGAGCGACAAGTGATTGAATGGCGGCGGGATTTTCACGAAAATCCAGAATTATCTAATCGGGAATTTCGCACGGCAGAAAAAGTAGCCGATCATCTACGATCACTTGGGATGGAGGTTCAAACAGGTGTGGCCCATACAGGGGTGGTTGGACTATTGAAAGGCGGAAAGCCGGGAAAAGTTGTGGCTCTCCGTGCCGATATGGATGGCCTGCCCGTAAAAGAAAAAGTGGACCTTCAATTCGCATCCAAAGCGAAAGGCATTTATCAAGATAAAGAAGTGGATGTGATGCACGCTTGCGGCCATGACAATCATATATCTGGACTTATGGGTGCAGCGGAAATTTTGGCTAGTATTCGAGAGGATTTACCCGGAACGGTTAAATTTATTTTCCAACCGGCAGAAGAGGGAGCTCCTCTGGGTGAAAAAGGTGGGGCACCATATATGGTAGAAGAAGGGGTAATGAACAATCCCAAAGTGGATGCTATTTTCGGCCTCCACGCCTGGCCTGGGGCCATTGGAACCGCCCATTATCGATCGGGACCTATGATGGCAGCTGCTGAACGGATGCGAATAACCGTCACTGGTGTGCAAACCCATGGTGCGGTCCCTTGGGGTGGGGTGGATCCTATTGTGGTTTCTTCCCAAATTGTGAATGCACTCCAAACAATTGTGGCACGAGAAGTGGATATTACAAAAGTCCCTGCCATCGTTACAATTGGATCCATTCATGGCGGTGTGCGGAACAATATTATTCCGGAAGAAGTGGTAATGGAAGGAACAATTCGAACATTTAATGATGATGTACGCCAACAGATTCATGCCAGTATTCGGAATAAAGTTGAAATGATCGCTGCTGCATCCGGCGCAGAAGCTAAGCTGGAAATATTCAGTGGCATTGCCAAAGTAACCTACAATGAGCCCTCTTTGACGGAGCAGATGCTACCTTCATTACGACGGGTGTATGGGGAAGAAAATGTGATGGTCCGACCTTTTGTAACAGGCGCCGAGGATTTTCCATTTTTCACCGATCATGCCCCGGGACTATATTTCTTTAACGGTGTGGCAGTAGACCCATCTCAAGCGTCTTCAAATCATTCGCCGTATTTTTTCGCGGATGAACGAAATTTGAAATTCGGAATGAAATCAATGGCTCAGTTGGCTGTGGATTATTTATATTTGAATCAATAATTCGAATGATACGTAGAGACCCCATTAATTGCGTCTCTACTACAAATTGAATTGATTTATACCTGTAATTTTGAGCTATGAAAGATTTGGGAAGATGGATCATCTATTTTGGTATTGCGGCCATAGTGATCGGCCTCATTATGAATCAATTTTCTGACAAACTGGGTTGGATAGGCCGGCTGCCGGGAGATGTCCGCTTGGGGTATGGGAATGTAAAAATTTATTTTCCCATCACGACACTTATCATTATTAATATAGCCATATTTTTTATATTAAGGATCATTCAATGGATAAAGTGAAGAACAAATTATTTTTTCTTATGTTAATTATCTTCGCTTGTGAAGAAGAAAGATCGGATCCCTTACCCTATCAATGTTATTTGATCCCTGAAACCGGTCCGTGCAAGGCCGTAATACCCCGTTATTATTATGATCAATTAGACAAACAGTGCAAAGAATTCACTTGGGGTGGTTGTGATGGGGTAGTTCCATTTGAGACAATGAAAGATTGTAAAAAAAGCTGTAGTGAATAAGGCTTTGATCATGGATGGTGCCATGGGTACGGAACTCATGGCCAGAGGATTGAACCTGCCTTTGCCATTATGGTCTGCAGAATCCAATTTAACCGATCCGGATGTGGTTCGATCTGTCCATCAAGACTATGTTAATGCCGGTGCAGATATCATTGGGACCAATACATTTCGTACTACCACATGGACTTATCGTAAAGCCGGATTTACCCCAAAACGGGCTGCAGAACGGGCAAAATCCAGTTTAATGAAAGCGGTGGATTTGGCAAGATCCGCCAATCCAAAGATCACGGCAGGATCGATCACAACCATTGAAGATTGCTATGAACCGGAATCCTTTCCGGGGCGTGATGCAGCAGGAGATACCTATGGGGAAAATGTAGAATGGTTCAAAGAAGCGGGCGTAGATGTGATTCTGTTTGAAACCATGGGCCATTTGGATGAGATTGATGTTGCACTCAAATCTGTAAATGAAAATAAACTTTGGTTGAGTTTGATCGTGAAAAATGGTAATCATTTATTATCGGGACATCCATTGGATTCCGTTTATGAATTGGCAAAAGAAAAAGTGGATGTGCTCATGCTGAATTGTAATACGATTGATAAAACGGATCGAGCATTGGCGGGAATTATTGATAATTGGGACGGGGATTGGGGTGTCTATCCCAATTTAGGATTGACTGAACCGGAACCTGATGGTGAAATGAAAGAGAAAGTGGATGACCGATCATTCAGCAATATTATTTCCAAATACTTGGGCATGAATCCAATGGTGATTGGATCATGCTGTGGTTCTACACCAAAGCATACTGAAATGATTTATAAGTTAGTAAAATAATCCCTCCGGTATGTATTTCGCTCGGTTGATAGTTGAGGGTGACACACGGACCATGAAAATACTATATTTGAAAAAAATAATGCGTAGTTTCTCAACCCTTTTTTCCCAAAAAAACAAAAACTTATGGCAGCATCAACATTAAGCGAACTTTCAATAACAGGTATGGCCGATCCAAACGGATTGGATATTAATGCCTGCCTTTTGGCCGATAATTGGATTGATCACGACCACCCTGAAATTGTTAAAAAAGCAAAAGAACTCATGGCTGGAATAGAGGATGACTGGGAAAAGATCAACACCATTTTTGAATTTATTCGCGATGAAATTGTTTACAATTTTGCACCTATTATTGAAAGCATGGCAGACTGGAAAGCCTCAACGGTCTTGGTTCATAAAAATGGTATGTGTCACCAAAAGTCCAATTTGCAGGTCGCTCTATTTCGGGCTGTGGGATTTCCTGCAGCTATATCCTATCAATCGGCCATCGATTATCCACTATTGAAAACCCGTTATAAAGAAATGATCCCCAATGGCGTTTTGGCTTATCATGCATTAGGTGTTGTCCATGTAGATGGACAATGGTACCGAATGGACGCAACCTTAGATTCCGGGTTGTGTAATCGCCGTGGATACCAATTAACGCAAGTAAAAAAGGGAGAAGAAACACTTTTACCCAAAATAAAAAAGAATGGAGATCCTCATTTTGAACTGATAGAGGATCATGGCTACTTCGAGGTTTACCCGGAGATTTTTGTTAATTCTTTTATGGCAAACATAGATAAATGGAAGTACTGGCAGTCGTTTGTAAGAAAAGAACATTTATCCATGTAAAAACGACAATGGCAATTTTTATTTCTTTTTTTTAATTTCGCCGGAACTTTTTATGCTGGTTTGGTGTAATTCAAGCATTCATTATTCTTAACATTAATATAAATATAAACTGAGGAGGTCATAAACCGGTGATAAAAGTCACGGATTTGTCCAAAAATTACGGTCCCGTTGAAGCGGTAAAATCCATATCCTTTGATATTCAGGATGGGGAAATTGTCGGTTTCTTGGGTGCCAATGGCGCGGGAAAAACGACCACGCTCAAAATGATTACGGGGTATCTGGTACCCACAGAGGGAAAGATCGAGGTCAACGATTTGAATATTATTGACGATACCCATGAAATTCAGAAACAGATTGGGTATCTACCCGAGCTGAATCCATTATATACAGAAATGCGGGTCTATGAATATTTTGAATTCCTGGCTGGGATTCGAAATATCACAGGACGCGAGTTTAAAAATGCATTAGCCCGTGTTGTTGAGCAATGCGGATTAAATGGTGTCATACATAAAAATATATCGGAATGTTCTAAAGGGTATAAGCAACGCATTGGTTTGGCCGCTGCTATGATCCACGATCCAAAAATATTAATTTTAGATGAACCGGTTACTGGTTTGGATCCCAATCAGATTGTAGAAATTCGTGGGTTAATTAAAAAATTAGGAAAAGAAAAACTGGTATTTATGTCCAGCCATATCCTTCAAGAAATCCAAGCGACTGTGGATCGAATAATGATTATTCACCAAGGGGAAATTGTGGCCAATGGTACCAGCGATGAACTCATGAGTAATTTTATGGGGAATGTGCTTTTGAATATGGAAATAAAGGGTGCTGCAATTGAAACGATCGAACATATTCAAGCCAAACTCCCTAATATAAAATTCATTTCAATGGAAGAATCAGATGGTGTTCAGCAAGTCCAATTTGAATACGGTAAAGGGCAGGATCCACGCGAAGAATTATTCCGTTATGCGGTGGACAATAATTGGGCCATCCTGAAAATGACACCACATACAACGAATCTGGAAGATATTTTTCGGGACCTAACCACAGATGGGGGTATAAATGTTTAATATAAGAATGGTTTTTCGCAGGGAGATGCTGGGGTTTTTCAATAGCCCCATGGCGTATATCTTTCTCGTGATATTTGCAGTCGTGAATGGATACTTTTTCACCAATACTTTTTTCTTATTCGGCCAATCTGATTTGCGCACATTATTTGACATTGTGCCGCTGGTGTATCTCTTTTTTATCCCAGCAGTTTCTATGGGTCTCATCGCCAGAGAAAACAATATCGGTACCATGGAAATAATATCCACATTACCTTTGAATACATATGAATTTGTTCTGGGGAAATTTCTGGCAGGATTTAGTCTCATACTACTGGGTTTGACAGCCACCTCTATCCATTTCTTTACGCTCATGGCTGTGGGAACAAACGTAGATATAGGTGCTATTTTTAGTGGGTATCTTGGTCTGGCTTTGATGGGTGCGACTTTTACAGCAATCGGAGTGTATGCCAGTAGTGTGACGGAAAACCAGGTGGTGGCTTTTATTATTGGTGTATTTGTTGTACTGGTCTTTTATATGCTAGATAAAACCTTAATATTTGTACCCCATTCTGTGGCGGGCCTCGTTCAGTTTTTAGCTGTGGATTACCATTTATCGAATATTTCTCGAGGTGTAATCGACTCTAGAAATTTGGTATACTTTTTCTCTATGATTGGGTTTTTCATATTTATGACAATACAAACATTAGAAGTGCGGAGGTGGAAATAGATTATGATAAAGTTTAAGAATATGGATTTTAATAAATCAGTCCTAATTCCGGGAATGCTTTTGGTTGCTGTTTTATTTTTATTAAATGGCATCTCAAAGAACTATTTCTTTCGCTGGGATTTAACAGACAATGATATGTATTCCTTATCCATTTCGAGCGAATCGGTGGTAGAGCAAGTGGATGACTTGTTGGCTATGAAAGTGTATTTCTCTGATGATTTGCCTGGGGAATATGCCAATAATCGCCGATATCTTCAGGATATTCTAGAAGAGTATGAAGCCATGTCCGATGGAAATATTCGTTTTGAATTTTTCCGTCCGGAGGATGGCAAAGATATTGAACAGGAAGCCCAAAAAGCAGGAATAATGCCCGTTCAGATGCAAGTCGTTGAAAATGATAAAATGGAAGTAAAGCGTGTCCTTATGGGAATGGTGATGCTTTACGAAGATAAAAAAGAAGTTATCCCTGTGATTCAAACCACGACTGGATTGGAATATGAAATTACAACACGGATTAAAAAACTGGTTGAAACCAATAAACCAACAGTGGGTATTGCACAGATAGAAGGACAGGAGAGCCAAACACAAAATATCCAGAACGTGTTGCGGCAGCGATATAATGTTCAAATGGTAAATCTTTCGGATGAAGTTCCTGTGGAAATTGGTGTATTGCTAATGAATGGTGTTTCCGATTCCCTTTCTTTAGATGAAGAATCACATTTAAAAGCCTATATGGATCGAGGTGGTAATTTATTTTTGGCGCAGAATCGTGTCAAAACAAACCTACAAGTGCAACAGGCGTTTGTGATTCAATCCAACATTTTTTCACTTATTGCACCTTATGGATTTAAAATAGTCGAAAATTTAGTTACGGATCAGATTTGTGGCCGTGTGAGTGTTCAGCAGCAAATGGGACCCATTCGGATGAATGTACCCATGGAATATCCACTCCTGCCTGTGGTGAGAAACTTCAACCAAAATGAGCCTTTGGTGGCTGGCTTGGAGCAGCTCCAATTGATTTTTTCAAGTGAAATCCAACCGGACTCATCCTTGGATGATAAAGTTAATTTTATTCCATTATTATTTTCTTCTGACCATTCGGGAGAAATGAGAGGCAATTTTAACCTCAACCCCGATCCCCAGCAAAATCCATTTTTAAGGATGTTTAATCAACCAGAAAAGATACTGGGTGCACGATCAGAAAAAGTGGATGAAAATGGGTTGATGAGCCAACTTGTTATTGTAGGTGACTCAGAATTTTTGTTAGATCAAGGTGGTGGTCGATCCCCAGAAAATCATATTTTTATGATGAATTCAGTTGATTATCTCGTCGGTGACAGGGATTTAATTGTACTTCGATCTCGCGAAATCACGTCCAGACCGTTGGAAGAAATATCGGATGAATCGAAGAAAACCTGGAAGTGGGTAAATATAGTGTTACCGTCTTTTCTCATTGTTGGATTTGGGTTGATTCGGATTCGGGCGCAAAAAAATCGCAGTAATGTACTGGAGGAACTTTATGGGTAAGAATATGAAATGGCTTTTGATTGCGTTAGGTGTGTTGGTGGTTCTTTTCGGGGTCAATACAATCCAGCAAAATAAATTTACCTCAAAAAGTGATGATGTATTTAATTTAGATCGTAGCGATGTTTTTCAAATAAATATCGCCCAAGGGAAAGACTCGATTTCTCTTTCATTCAATGGCGAAAGTTGGGCCATTGATGGAAATGATACCCTTCAAGTAAAAGTCAATACCATGGATCAGTTTTTTGAATCAGTATTAAATGTAAAACGTACATCTCTTATATCCAAAAATGCGGAAAAGTGGGATAAATTCAATGTGGGAGACTCCACCGGATCCCTATTGGTGTTGAAAGATCATAACAGCGAATCTTTGGGTCGCATTACCGTTGGTCGTTCAGGTGCGGAATGGTCCGCCAGTAATATCCGTGTTGGTGATGAAGTAGAAGTATATCAGACCAATGATAATATTGCATGGCAGTTGAATACCTCGCCAACCTATTGGGGTGAGGTACCCCCACCGCTTAAGCCAGATTCTACTGCAGTTGACTCACTGTAAATAAAAACACTTCTTACTTTTTATATTTATAATTGTTCCTGTTCCTAAGGATTTTTGTCTCCATATTATATATATATAGAATTCCAAAATTCTTCTAAATAAACATTAATCATTTCTCGTCTATATTTCAATGGCATTAAATCATTATCAACCGTTTTACAGTTTTTTCGGGCTTGTTTGATGAGACTTTCAAGCGTCAAAGTTTCTATTGGTTCTTCAATAAGAATAGGTGTCATAGACACGCCGTTCAGGCAAATACGAGCAATGTCCTGATTATCAATTGTGGCGGCGATAGTCAATGAAGTAAAATCTAATGTTTTCCGCATTCGCAATTTTTTATACCACCATTTTTTTGGGCTAAAGGGTACACGAATTTGGGTTAAAATGATTTCGTTATCTAAATCGTGAAATTTTATGCCACAAGGCAGGTAAATGCCTTTAATTGGTTTTTGTGTCATACCATTCGAATTAATCAAGGTGATTTCAGCATTAAGTGCAATTAAGGCTGCTGCAGTATCGGATACATTTCGGGAAAAACAATCATTCTTTCCACCTGTAACCTGACAAATATCTCCAACATCACGCAAACAAGACCCCACGCCATTCCGCCATTCTTGTGATTGATTATAGAAAGTGCATCTGTTTCTCACCAATAAATTTCCACCAATAGTTGCAGTTTTACGAATAACGGGTGTGGCAACGGATTTTGCAGCTTCCACAAGAACAGGAAAAAATTTCAGGATTTCCTTTGATTTAATAATGTCATCTAATGGAGTCATGGCTCCCAATGAAAGCACTTCATCTTTAATCGAAATAGAATTCAAATCATGAATTGATTTTAAATCTATAATATGTTCATTTTTTTCTAACTTTTGTTTTCGATAAATCTGAACATCTGTTCCTCCTGCAAAATAAATGAAGTTACCGTCAAATTCCCTGGCCATTGAAAGAGCATCTTTTATAGAATCAGGAGAGTGATAATATTCCATTATGCATTCTCTTTTATTTTTTTCAGCACTTTATCAGGCGTAATGGGAAGTTCCATCATGCGAACGCCCACTGCATCAAACACTGCATTTCCGATGGATGGCAATACGGGGTGAATGGGACCTTCGCCCGCTTCTTTGGCGCCATAGGGACCTTCCGGATCGTTGGATTCGATGATGGTCACATCCATATCTGGTGTATCTAAACTGGATGGGATTCGATAATCAAAAAAATTGGCATTCAATTGCTGACCATTTTTATAACGCATTTCTTCGGACATAGTTTGTCCCAATCCCATGTGAATACTGCCTTCGATTTGCCCTTCGACGGCGAGGGGGTTCAATGCTTTTCCACAATCATGAGCACCCCAAACTTTTATCACATTTGTTTCACCTGTTTTCGGGTTGACTTCCACTTCAGAAATAAATGCGCCAAAACTATATGATGGACTTAAACCCGCACCGGCACCTTTGAAATTTCCGCCCAATTTTGGTGAAATATAAAATCCACTTTCAACAAAAGCACCCCGTCCTGCCATAGCCATTTCCACACCTTCTTCCCAAGAGATATCAAGGGATTTGTCATTGGTAAAAATGCGACCATTTTTAAACGTTATATTTTCCGCAGGTGTATCTTTTTCTTTTGAAATTGCTTTCGCCATTTCTCTGCGGATATTTGAAGCGGCTGATTTTGCTGCATTCCCTACCATAAAAGTAACGCGGCTGGAATAACTGCCTAAATCTACAGGTGTTGTTTTGGTGTCAGAAACTTCAACTTGGACAAAATCCATTGGGATGCCCAATTCTTCTGCAGCAATCTGCACCAGCATTGTATCACTGCCTTGGCCAATATCACTTGCACCGCTAAACATTACAATCCGCCCATCAAAATCCAGTTTGGCATGAACCACTGTTTGAGGATAACGATTCCACAGGATTGGCAAAGCACTCCCGCTGATAAAAAATCCGCAAGCCACACCCAATCCATGCCCGTAGGGGAGATTCCCATATCGATTGTCCCAGTCAGATTTTTTTCTTACAGCAGCAATACAATCACGGATACCATTACTGGTGATTCTAAATTCACCAACCGTAGATGAATGATCCGATAGAAAATTCTTTTCCCGCAAATCGCAGGGGTCCATTTCCATATCGTGGGCCATCATGTCTAAAAGCGTTTCTACTGCGTATCTTGGGTTAACCGCGCCATGACCACGCATGGCACCACATTGATGTTTATTGGTATAGGTTCTTCGAGTTCGAAATCCAAATTTATCTATTAAATAAGGTCCTTGAAGTAATACTCCATTATAATAAGATGTAACAACACCAAAACTGCCATAAGCACCACCGTCGATAATAATATCTGCATCCAGCGCTGTTATTTTTCCACCATCATCACATGAGAGTGACATATTAATTTCAGTTGGGTGGCGACCATGATGTGTAATAAATACTTCTTCCCGAGAAAAAGTGCATTTTACAGGACGTTTTATTTTCTTGGAAAGAAAAGAAACAATCATCTCATGGGGGAATGGGTCACTCTTACCACCAAATCCACCACCCAATACTGGCTTTTTTACTTGAATTTTATGTAATGGAAGTCCCAAAACTTTTGATAGGTTTTTCTGTAGATAGTGGGGGACTTGTGTTGCAGAAATAATTGTGAGAGTTTCATCGCCATTCCACATGGCTACAGCGGAATGGGGTTCCGTAAATCCGTGGGTGACACCGGCAAATATGAAATTTCCCGTTTGTTTATGTTTTGCTGTTTCTAATTCTTTTTCTGGTTCGTTAAAACGAAGTTCTGCTGTTTTGTGGATATTTTTATGATCTTTAGTATGGGCATGAATCTGCTCATCTGGGGTACACGTTTTTAATGAATCTTGTGGTGTAAAAAACTCGGTTAGGGGTTCATATTCCACATTGATTAATTTCACTCCTGCTTCGGCAGCTTCAATCGTTTCTGCAGCAACAGCTGCTACAATTTCGCCTTGGTAGCGAACTTTCTCAATGGCCATAGCTGTTTCATCTCTACTTATGGATAAGACACCAAATGGTACAGGAATATCCTTTCCTGTTACGATAGCAACAACGCCCGGAGATGCTTCCGCTTTCTTTAGTTCCAGGGATTTTATTTTTGCATGAGATTCTGTACTGCGCAGACAAGAGACATAAACCATATTGGGAAATTTATAATCATCTGCATACATGGCCTGTCCGGTCACTTTTTGTACAGCATCGATATAAGGTGTTGGTTTGCCAATCGCTCCGGTCATGAGCGCATCTCTTCCGCGGCATTTTCCACAGCATCTATAATTTTTTTATATCCGGTGCAACGGCAGAGATTCCCGGAAAGGCTTTCTTTAATTTCATTTCGTGAAGCATGTGGATTTTCTTCGAGAAAAGGAATAGCCGTCATTACAACACCTGGTGTGCAAAAACCACATTGTAGGCCTAAACTTTTGACTAAATGTTTTTGAACCAAATGTAAACTTTCACCTGAACTTATTCCTTCGATAGTGAGAATTTCTTTGCCAACACAACGCAAGGTAGGGGTCAAACATCCCAAAACTGGTTTCCCATCCATTAGTATTGTACAACTGCCGCATGTACCTTCATCACAGCATTTTTTTGTGCCAGTTAAGTTGAGTCGATTGCGTAAGGTATCCAGAATCGTTTCATGAGATTCAACCAATACCGATTGCGTAAAGCCGTTAACAGTTAAGGTGACTTTTTCCATGAAGTGATGATTATTATGAATTTCGTTTTAATAACATGGCAACGCCTTGGCCATGTCCAACACAGAGAGATACAATACCATATTGCGAATTATTTTCTTTCATGCTGTGTGCCAGTGTAACAGCGATCCGAAGTCCGGACATACCCAAAGGATGGCCCATGGCAACAGCTCCACCATGAATATTTAATTTATCATCAGGAATATTTAACTCCCGTTGACATGCCAATACCTGAACCGCAAATGCTTCATTAATTTCAAACAAATCAATTTCTTCCATGGAAAGACTGGTTTTATCCAACAACTTTCGGATGGCATATACAGGTCCAAGCCCCATAGACTCAGGGTTGAGCCCAATATTTACTGTTGATTGGATTTCGACTAATGGGTCTATGTCAAATGATTCTATAGTTGACTTATTTCCAACCCAAGCCATACAGGATCCGTCAGATATTCCAGAGCTATTGGCGGCCGTAATGGTTCCATCTTCTTTAAAAACGGTTCGCAGTTCGCTCAACTTCTCCAACGTAGATAAGCGGGGCTCCTGGTCATCAGTAACAGTTTGATCATCAGATACAATTACAGGAATAATTTCGTTTGTAAAAAACCCATTTTCTTTTGCAGCGAAATACCTTTTATTGGATTTCACAGTGAATGCGTCTTGTGCTTTTCGATCAATTTGAAATTCGTCAGATATTTTCTCTGCCGTTAACCCCATATTTGTCCATTGCAAATCATATCCATCAAAAAGTCTTGGATTATAATCCAAAGCGGCTATCATGGGCACATGACCCAAATGTTCTACACCACCCACAAGCAATTGACTATTATTTCCTGCTTTAATACTGTCTGTTGCCATTTGCAAGGCACTTAAACTCGAACCGCATAAACGGTTTACTGTTGCTCCGGGAATGGTGTCTGGTAATCCAGCGAGAAGGAGTATCAATCGAGCTAAATTTTTACCCTGTTCCAAATGTTGCCCCACACAACCGAGATAAAAGTCATCAATCTTATTTGGGTCGAGTCCTGTGCGTTCAATTAACGCTTGTAAAACTTGGACAGATAATTCATCCGCACGTAGATTGCTGTATAAACCTTTTTCAGGATGCCCCCTGCCAATAGCGGACCGACACCCATCAATTAAATATACTTTTTCCATTATATATACTGACCCCCATCTACCTTAATTACTTCACCTGTTACGTGTTGCGCACCACAGCCCGATAAAAACGTAATAACTTCAGCAACATCTTCCGGCGTTCCTATGCGACCAAGTACAATTTCTTCAATGGCTTTTTCCTTAAAATCGTCTGGCATACTTTGGATCATTTTTGTAGCAATAAGCCCGGGGCAAACAACATTCACGGTTACATTCGAACGACCCAATTCCTTGGCTACACTTTTGGATAATCCAATAACGCCTGCTTTAGCGGCAGCATAATTTGACTGACCGAATTTTCCCCGTAGCGCATTGATCGATGAAACAGTAATAATGCGACCATACTTTTTCCCCCGAAAAATTGGGGATGCGGCACGGATGTAATTAAAAACACCTTTCAGGTCAGTATCTATCACTTCATCCCACATAGATTCCGTCATTTTCCATACAACCTTATCCTGATTCGCTCCAGCATTATTGACCAAAATGTCCAAGGTGTCAAATTTTTCCATGACTTGATCTACTACATTTTGCGCTTTCTCAAAATCTGCCATATCCGCCTGATAATAAGCACCTTTCACACCCATAGCTTCTATTTCTGAAAGGACAGATTCAGCTCCTGTTTTATTGCTGTGATAAGTAAAAGCGACATGGGCTCCCGCTTGGGCAAAACTTTTGACAATTGCTGTCCCTATACCCGAACTTCCGCCTGTAACTAATGCTATTTTTCCTTCAAGTGTTTTATTCATTTATTATATCCTATTAATTGTTTTTCCATTGCGGATTTCTTTTTTCAAGGAAAGAAGTAATCCCTTCATTGGCATCATGTGTTTCCATGAGTTCATTTGTATATATTTCAGCCAGTTTGTCCAAATTCTCTGAAAGTGTTTTATTAAACTTCAAACGCGCAACACGATTGGCTATTCGCAGGGAAGATGCACTTTTAGGCAGAATAAAATTTTCGATCCAAGCATTTGCGCCTTCAATCATACGTTGATGATCGTCGAATAATTTGGTCCCTAATCCAGATGACATTATTTCATTTGGTTTCATGCTTCTTCCAGAAAGAAGTAAATCATCTGATTTTGTTTGGCCTACTTTCATTGGCAGAATAAGGGAAGCCGGTGGTGCAAAAACACCAAGGTTTATTTCTGGTTGCCCCATGCGAGTTGATTCATCCAAAAAAAGGAAATTACAGAATATGGCCAATTCCATTCCACCGCCAAGGCACTGACCAGAAACCATTGCCATAGTCGGTACAGATAGATTAATCATTGATTTGAAAAGTCCATGAAACTGCTGCAACATTTCGGGCGCATTATCTTTCGTATGTTCAGGGACAGAAGCGCCGAAACTAAAATGATCACCGGCACCGACGAATTGAATACACTTTACATCTTTGTTGATATTATCAAGTTCAGACTGTATTTCAGCCATCATTGTAGCATTTAATACATTTGCTTTTGGCGCATTTAATATGAGACAAATCACCTGACCATCAAATTGTTCTTCTCTAATTATTCTATTCATTTATTTTTTCAACTTTTTTACTTTGCGAAAGTTATTTACTTCAGAAAAGTTTGGTTTTTCCCATTAATCAAAAAATCCGTTATTCCATCACTCCAGTTTCTATTTTGGCAGTATAGCATCCACCAATTTGTCGTCCCACGGATGTCCTTCAGCCAACATTAGGCGCAGTTTAATGAAGTCAACTTCCCGATTCCCTTTTGGACCTTCGTTGAACGCTCTGAACCCTGCTCGAGCTTCTGTAACCATATTTTGTGCCAGCCAATCACGGTTGGTTTGACTATTTTGATCCCAATGCTCCAGTTTCTTTTTCCGAAGGCTGTTCAATGTTTTGCTAGTGCATTCTGGCATCAAATACATCATTTTGGTCGCCAATGCATTCACAGCATCATCAAGCGGACTCAAATCAATTTCACCATTCATGAGTTGCGTTTTTCCAGATTTGAAATCATCTCCTGTTTTTTTCTGACCATATACAATATCACCAGATTCATTCACCCATTTGTCTGTTACGATCAGTGGATTACGCACCACTCCACCATCCACTTTAAGTACAGGCACAGCTTCAGTAATTAATCCAAAATTCTTTGCTTCATACGCGGTCCACATTTCACACAATACACCGCTCTGCATTGCCCGTTCAATGCCAACGTAAAGATGCAGAAAATCTGTACTGCCGCCATCGGGAGCACTACCATGTTTAGGGCCGGCTTGGCCAAAAACCGCCAAATCACTGGAAACGGTAAAATCGCATGCCATTCCGATTTCCTGTCCGCCAGCAATACGCATACCGTTCACACGACAAATTACTGGTTTATCACAATGTAAAATGGATGTGATCATGTCGTTAAATAGACGCATATATTGTTTGTATTCCATGGGTTTCCCGGAATAATACTCGGCATATTCTTTTGTATTGCCACCCGTACAAAATGCTTTATCTCCAACGGCAGAGAAGATAACGGACACAACGCTACGGTCATTGGACGCTTCGCGAAATGCAAAAATGATTTCTTTGACAGCGGCGGTCGTATAAGAGTTATATTGTTTGGGGTTGTTCAGAAAAATCCATGCATTGTTTAATCCTTCAACTGGATTGCCATCAGCATCCAGACAAGGGCGCAATTCATAGATTATTTCTGTATAATCAATATCTGTTAAATTGTGATTGACGAGTGTTGTATTCATGTTATTCTCCAATATGTTTAAAATCCGGTATCATGACCGAACGCTTTTTCAATTTATGGTCTAATGTATCCTTAAATACGGTGTTGATTTCCGACATGAGAAACGATTCAGTAAATGGTTTTATTATTAATTTATTTTCAGATACCAATTGCAAAACATCGGTGTATAATTCCGGTTTACATCCCCATGTACCGATAATATTTGCATCAAATGCCATGAGATTACTTAATCGGACTTCCAATTTGTCCATAGTGAATCCAACGATAGAAAGGGTAGATGCAATTCCCATGAGTGCATAAGCCAAATCTTGTCCCGGTTTGGTACCGGACATTTCATAGATTTTCCAACGATTGGATGGCGCACCCATTTCTTTGCACTTTACTTTAACAGCTTTTTTTATTTCCCGTACATCCATCCCGGAAATATTTAATGTTTCATTAATGCCAACCTGTCCAAGTTGGTCTAATTTTTCCTGTGAAATATCTAATGCCAGCACCTTGCCACCAAATATCTTTGCCAGTTGAGCACCATAAATTCCCACTCCCCCAACACCAACGATTACAGCAAAATCACCTTCTTGGATTTGGCTTTTTACCATGACTTGATAGGGGGTAGATACAGCATCAGCAATAACAGCCAATTCCCATAATTCATGTTGTGCCAAAGCACTTTTGGGAACTTCCGCTAAATATTGTGAAGGGGTTACAACATGACTGGCAAATCCACCATGAAAATCATTTCCAGGCATTTGCTGCTTTTGACAAATATTGCTCCTTCCGACCTGACATAAATCACAGTCACCACAGGGCATCACAGCTGGAATGATGACAGATTTACCTATTAAATCTGAAGATCCATCCACAACCACACCACTGATTTCATGTCCCAATATCAATGGAAGCTCATGGCGAGTGGGAACACCGTAATGCCAGAAACTCAAATCTGTGTGGCATACACCACATCCTGAAATCTTTACGAGTGCTTCACCTTCTTTCAAAGATGGAATAGATTGTTCTACTAATTCAAAGGGCTGATCTTTCTCAACCATTTGCCATGCATATATTTTACTCATTCTTTAGTGGGCTCTCGTCATGATGTTAAGCTTCATTCTTCATTGCCAAAATAGATGCACCCAAGGCAACCATGTATTGGGGATTGGGTGCAATTGAAACGTCCACGTCAAATTCTTCTGATAATAATTCTTGGAGATAAGGGTGAAATGCAATTACACCGCCACAAAGAATAATGGGGATGTGGGTTTTAACCGGCAATTTTCGTATTCGCGTAACAATGGAGAGGTAGATTCCTTTTGCAATTTCTTCGATGGGAATATTATTGAATTTCCATCCCAGTATTTCTGACTTGGCAAAAACAGTACAAAAACTATTAATAATTTTTGACCCTGAAGACAATTTAGCCAGATCACTCATTTCGCCAATTTCCAATTCTGCTTTATCGGCAATTTCAGTAATAAATGTTCCTGTTCCTGCAGAACACTTATCGTTCATATAAAAATTAATTACTTTTCCATCAGGACCGCTTTCAATGATTTTAATGTCTTCACCACCAATATCTATAATGCATTTATGTTTTGGAAATAATGCTGAAACACCAGCAGATGCACAAATGAGTTCTGTTTTTTTAATATCGCCATCAAACGTATCCCGACCATATCCGGTCGTACAAATTTGTTTGATTGAAAATTGCTTATTTATTTTTGTTAATTGATCCCTGAACATACCTTTGTTCCTACTCAAAGTAGGAATAACATTATTTAGCACAAGTCCACCAGAATCATCAGTCACAGCAAATTTAGTATAAGATGAACCAAGGTCGATTCCGAGATAATAGACACCCATTTTCTTTTTTTCATGCAAATGAATTAATGCAGTGACACCTTGATTTAAAGGTGTATCAATCCCGTATTTTTTGCCATACTCTACAATTTTTCCATTTAACTGATCGATTTCTGTTTTTACGCCATTTTCAATGTCAATTAGCATAGATGGTTTGTGGTTTCCGGCTTTTGTAAGGTATTGAATAGAAGATTGGCGAAATCCATCTTTGATTTCAATATTTTCTTTTTTTGCTACTTGAATGGATTCATCAATAATACCCGTGACCATATCCACGGTTTCAGGAAAACTCATGACCTCTCTCATTGTACGATGAGATATAGCGCATAGTCCGCTCAAAGCCGCATTTAGGATTGCCTTCTCCCAAACATGATTCTGAATTTGAGATACATTACAAATGTCCGTTTTTAGATTGACGTTATTCAGGAGATTAGCTAATGATTTAGCTACTACTTTACCACTATTTGTCAAGGATGCAATATGATTAGGGGGATTGAAAAAAGTAACATTCACAGTATTCTGATTTTCCATAGCACCGGCATAATTGATAACCATACGTAATGTTTTATCTTTGCCAAATTTTTCTGCAGCGATTAATTCATTATCTATACCGTTTTGGGCACACATAACAAATAATTTTTCATCATCAGTCTTAGACAGTTGATCAACCACGACTTGCAATACAGTGGTTTTGACGGAAATTATCACTAAGTCCAAATCATGCTTTTTCAATTCACTAACGGAATAACAAACTTTATCCACCTTTACATTTTTTTGAATTGTATTGATTAGTGAAATACCAACTTTCTTTATTTCATCTATTTTTTCCGCATCAATATCACATAATACAACATAAGCTCCTGATTCAATAAAATGAGCAGACAATGTTAATCCAACAGGCCCCGCACCGATGATACCGATTTTTAATGGAGTTTTTGGATTGTAAGTCATATTTTGGTCACTTATTATATTTAAGTTGTTCGATAAATGTCTCAATTTTTGTTCTCGTCTGCCCTTCGGAAAAAAACCTTAAATCCACTAAATCACCATCAAATGATACAGTGTCAATCCCGGTAGCTTCTTCTACTCTTTTGGGTAGGCCAAATCGACTGTTGGCATTATTGAAACAGGTTTTTGAATCATGGAAAACAACGCCGTCCACTTCAAATTTACCCATGATATCCTTCATCATTTCCAACTTGGTGTTTTCGCCGCGATTGATAAAAATTTGCGTATAGGCATAAGCCATGGATTCCAATGGATTGTCCGGATCAAAATGATCAAAAACCCAGCTATTGCAATAAGTTGAAGCCACAACCGAAGTTTGGTTTTCAGCGAAGAATTCCGATAGAGAACGCAGCCGACCCCACACAGGCATTCCTTCCCAATAGATTCGTACCTTTTCATTGGGGATTGCCCCTTCATTTTGTGCAACCAATTCTTTTAATTCCACCAACGCTTCCTTATAAAAATCGACACAAATTTGAGTTCCTCGTAGAACGACAATGGGTGCCATAAGAATACATCCATCAAAAAATGTAAGAGGAGCTGGCGAATGACTTGCTGTTTCCAGTACTTCTTTCCAGAGTTGAGACCCTTCAAAACTCAATCGGACAGTTTCTGATAATTTTGCCGGATCCAAAGATTTACCAATAATTTTTTCACCTACTTCTACCAATCCTTTGAGCTGATCAGTAACATTATCAATTTCTGCTTGAGTTATTTCTTCTAAATATCTTGGTGGAAAAATACCCACCACCGGGCAATCATATTCCCTTCCAAAAAAATTGAACCATTCCGCAACTTCTCTACATTGGTTTGTATTAAAAACAATCAAATCCGGTTTAGGTATGGACTTTAATCCATAAATTTTTGTCAAAGGCGTTTCCTTCATAAGCCAGGCGCCTATATCGGCTGTAAGGTAGGAACAGATTTCGCCGTCATACCCTTCTTGATGGGCTCGGGGAATATATTTTTCCGCTGTCCGAGATGCGCCCAGTAATGCACCATGATTTTCAGGAAAATAAACTTCGAAGCCCAATGCCCGAAGTATTTCAGCCGGTCCGGCGCTTGTGCACCAGGCAATGGGAGATTTCATTCCAGTAAAATAGTCTTTTAATAATTCTTTTAATGCAATTTGAGATTTTAATTGAGCCATTTCTTATTCCATGTTTATGATGTAAACATCTTCTGACTTCGATTCCAGAGGGTTATAAAGAGATTCGATTTCCGCTTTAAATACTTTCCCCACCACATTGGGCGCCAGTTTCATGGAAGGGGTCAATTCTTCGTTTTCGATACTTAACTCGTAGTCTATCAGCATGGCTTTTTTATATCGTGAAAATTTGGTGTCATTGGCATTGTTCCATTTTAACAAACAATCTGACAGACAGTTAAAATAATCATCCATACCTTCGGGGCATTTACAATTTTTTGAAAGAAGAGATGCATCGGGTTTTTGGGAAAATAAACTTTTATTGGGAAACACCAAAAGAACTGGATGATTTTTTCCCCTTCCGTAGAGATAGGCATGGGCAAGGTAGGCACAATCTTTTGCAATGAGATTTTCCACTTCTGTTGGAATTACTTTTTCGCCATTGATTAATTTGAAAATCCGATCTTTCCGGGAAATGAGTTTTAAGCCTGTTTCAGTATATTCACCCACATCACCTGTTTTAAACCATCCATCTTCCATCAACACATCTGTGGTCGCTTCCTGGTTATGATAATAACCAGTCATGACATTGGGACCTTTCACTAAAATTTCACCATCGTCTTCTATTTGGATAGATACACCGGGAATGGGTTTGCCCACAATGCCTTGTTCCCGAGAGATCGTAGGATCAGTGATTGTGCAACAAGGTGATGTTTCAGTCAAACCCCAACCTTCCACAACTGGGATTCCATGATCATCAAAAAGATTCGCAATATTTTTTGGTAAGGGGGCAGCCGCTGTAAAAATAAAACGCAAGTCATCATGAAAAATTATTTTTTCAACTTCCTTGTCCTGCATGAGGCGGGTTGCAATAGCTTGATAAATTCGTGGGACGCTAAAAAAGACGGTTGGTTTTACTTTTTTCCAATTATCAAGAAGAATATCCAAGTCTTTTCCATATCCATATTCAAGGGACAAAACTGCCCCATTTACAATTGCGGCAAATTTTTCGAAAATGCCACCGAAACTATGATGCCAAGGAAGGTAAGATAAAAATCGATCGTTATGATTCAAATCCCATAACACTTTCATGGCCGCTTGCTGGGAAAGAATATTTTTATGGGTTAATTGTACACATTTTGGAATTCCCATAGTTCCGGATGTATACATCATTAAAGAAACAGTATCCGAGTGAATATCTAACCCCATAATATCATTGGGAAGTGAATCATGAATAATCAAATCTGAAAAGGGGATAAGGTTGTTTAGATTGATATCTTCCACACTTGAAAAATGAATTATCTTTCTTACTTTTTCTGGAGATTTAATTTTTAGAAATTGATTGTGATCAGCAATAGCGACGAAAGTGGGTTCGCAAAATTCTAATAGTCTATTGGCTTGATCGGGTGGATATCCGGAATAAATGGGGACAGAAATTCCGCCCAATGCCATGACAGCCAGTTCAATTTCCAGCATTTCTTGGCAGTTTTTGGAAAGGAATGCCATTTTGTCGCCTTGTTTAAATCCGTTGGACAATAGCCAACTTTGAATAGTTTTTACTCGTATATAAAAATCATTCCATGTTAGCCGAGTAGGCGTATCATTTTGGACATCTTGAAAAATAGGATAATCAGAAAATTTGGTTGTATTCGTTTTTAGTAAAACAGCCATATTCACAGCATATTCAGGTAGTTGAAGTGAACTGGAATAAATTTTCATTTGTGCCATCACATCATTTATTTGGACGAGTCCAGATTGTTTTCATTTCATCTCCGCATGATTCAAAACAAGCGTCACATTTAGCGCCCAATGGCTGGTCATCTTTTTCCATTGTTTCCAGGTGGATTTCTCTACCCATTTCTTTAAACAATTCACAGGATTCAGTTAAGCGTGGCTCACCACAGGTAAATTGTTTACTCCAGCCATCCGTTATTAATTGTTCATCCCGGGACGAAACGGCCATACCACAGAGTTCTGTCATGCTTCAGCTTTAATTTTTTCTAAACGCTGAAGCGCCAATGTTGCCGCGCCCAATGCTGTTGTGAATTGCACCATGTCACCTTTGGGCACATTAATTTTTTCTTCTACATTTTCTGTCAAAACATCGATCATTGTTTTAAAGCGCATGATACCGCCCGTGAGTGTGATCTGGGATTCCATTTTCACCCGTTTTAATAATTGTATGGCTCTTTTTACAAGTGAAGACATTGCACCATGCATAATGTCTGATGGAGCTGATCCTAAAGATAATTGATTAATCACTTCAGATTCAGCAAACACGGCACAAACACCGGAAATAGGAACATCTTCTTTTGATGTTTGCACCAGCGGGCCAATTTCTTCTGTTTCATAACCCATATAGCGAGCTGTTTTTTCCAGGAAGGCTCCCGTTCCAGCAGCACACTTGTCATTTAATCGAAATGATTTTACTTTTACCTTATCGTCCAATCGACTGGCCTTCATGGTTTGTCCGCCAATGTCTAAAACTGTTCGTGTATCGGGGAAAAAATAATTAGATCCGCGGGCGGTAGCCGTTAAATCTGTAACGGTAATATCACGATAGGGGACCATGTGCCGGCCGTAACCTGTAGAGATTGCATAGCCGATCTCATCTTTAGCTAATCCCGAGTCTTTAAGTATTTTATCAAATACCTTTTCTGAAGCTTTATCCAATTTAAAACCGGTGGGGGTCATGGCGTGCCCAACCACTTCTTTCTCCGGAGAAAGAATAACCGCTTTTGTATAAGTAGATCCCACATCCACACCAATGACATAACTCATGCTTCACCTCCGGCCGGAATACGGCTGGTTTTAATATGGTCCATGGCAAAAAGAGCCGCACCTAATGCGCCCATAAAATGGGAATCATCACTCACATTCATTTTTGAACCAAGATTTTCGTTTAACACTTCAACCATTCCTATATTTTTAGCAACGCCACCCGTAAATGTTATTTCATCATCCAAACCAACACGACGTAACAATGAAATGGATCGAGATGAGATTGATTTATGTACACCCAATAATATATCCTGAATTTTTTTCCCTTTACCCAGCCAGGACAAAACTTCAGATTCAGCGAATACGGTACATGTTGTACTAATTTTAACTGGTTTTTCAGATTTTAATGCCGTAGGGCCTAATTTATCTAAAGGGATATCTAACGCCATAGAAGCAGCACCCAAAAAGCGCCCCGTACCTGCTGCACATTTATCATTCATACAGAAATCCACAATTTCACCTGTTTCACTTACACTAATGGCTTTTGTATCCTGTCCGCCCATATCTAAAACAGTTCTAGTCTTGGGGAACATATGGACGGCCCCCCGGCCATGGCAGCTGATTTCAGTCACTTGGGTATCGCCAAAAGTCACTTTATATCGGCCATATCCTGTTCCAATGACATAAGTCACTTCTTCTTCTCTCCGCCCGCTGTCATTCAAGGCATTCAAATATGCTTTCTCGGCTGCCTGAACAACGTTGGCCCCTGTATCGATTAAAGATCTTCCAACGATTTCCAATCCTTCATTTATAATCACTGCTTTTGTTTGTGTAGATCCGACATCTACACCTGCTGATAATGCCATATTATACTCCTATTGTGGCTTTGGCTTTACGGGATGCTAATCCTTCAAAAAAGGCGTCAATTCGATTTTTCATTTGCGCTTCGGTAACAACCCTTGAATCCATCATGTCGGACTCAATAAATAGGCTCGGCAGATCACTATTTTCCATTAATGCTCTTCGATTATCAGCCATCCCTGCTGAAGTTGTTCGGCAACTTTTAATAGGATGATAAACTACACCATCAATATTGTATTCTTTTGAGTTGTTTAGGACGGTTAGTTCAGGATGGAACATTGAATCCATTGCGTCACGAACACTGATGAGTACACCTTCGGATAGGGAATCAAGAGGATCGGTTAGATCGTATTGGAAACCTAAATTACTTCCACCTGAGGCAAACCATAGGTACGATGACATGACAAATGAGCCACCCCATTCTGTGAACATTTCATTAAACCGACGGAAAATGGGGTAGCAGGGTACACCAATGAAACTTAAACGATATTTTTCATCCGTTAGCGTTCCGATGCCATTTGCAGACATATATTCCATTTCTTCTACGAGTCTTGTAAAGAATTCGGCACCTTCAGGTGTACCTCGAAAAACATTGGACATGCCCAGATAAACAGTTCCATCTGTTAATGCATTAAAGAGGGATGGCCTACTTTGATTTAATTCTAATACACGTTTCCACCCGCTACTCATTGTATTGACATGACCCAATACTTCCCGAAGACGATCAATATCAAATTTCTTTCCAGTATGGTCTTCACATATTTCAATCAATTCCATTAACTGAGCTTTAATATATTTCTTTTCCCGTTCAAATTGATCATCGCCAGGCCATGTTCTTGTGCCCGCTTCTCGTGTTGCGGGGACGTCAATAGATACCATGGGCACTTCATAAATTCGTTCCCAGATTTCTGCCCATTTTAAATAGGTATTACACGCATTGGTTAAAACAGCAATGCCTGGTTTTGGTATTTGCCCCATAGGATGTTTGCCATTTTGCATTTGCATGGCAAAATCGGCTTTTACATATCCACAAATATCAGGGGAATAACCATAATCTTCTGCCACATTCAAATAGTCGTCTGCCACATGCCTCACAGCGGTCTGCAAAGAATGAATTTCAGGAAAAACCATAGGCAAATCGAATGTGCGAAGTATTTCTGCAATACTTCCCATGACAAATACATATGCGGCAGTTTCACCATTCTTTGCTTTTTCTGTTAAGTCTTGAAACCAATCTCTAAATAGCGCTGCCCCTTCACGGGTTCCACGGCCAACCATTTCTTTTTTTAAAGTATCATTCATCTTTTACCTCAATCAAACATTATATTTTCAACAAACGTTTCCAGTTGGATCTCAATATGATCAAAGCTGGTCATGTTTTCTTCAAATTCACTAACAAAGTATGGTGTATCATCTTTGTCCAACTCTTGGGTGTAAGTCACCTGCTCTTCTAAGCCTGGTTCACACATTTTTGCGGCTGTAATAATTACAGCTTCTGCATCGGCTTTGGTGAAACGCTCTCTCAGCATTTTCTCTTTCGGTTTTCGAAGATCGTGTTGAACAGGACTATATGTTGAATTATTAATATAGGATTCGGCCATAGCATGTAATGGGCCTTTTCCATTTTCAATAATATCTCCTAACAAATACCGCATACCAATTAACAAATCATCATCGACGACATAACAAGAACGTCCGATTGCCCGTAGCATATCTAATGGCGGTTGTTCACAAAAGCCACCTTCGAATACAACTCGAATTCGATCCTGTTTGCGTGTATTTCTATTTTTAATCATTGGGAGTGCAGTTCCTAAAATTTCGTTATGTTCTTCTTTTGGAATTAATCCGCCGACAGCCATAAGGACATAGGCTTCATTAATGGTTATGAGCCACGGTTCCTTTCGTTTTATATCGTACAGTTCTCGAAGTAGCGTACGATTTTTATTATATACAGTGATAGAATTACTCAAGTCATTGTCAGATATTTTACATCCTGCAACTTTTTCGATTACACCTTGAATACGTTCATATTCTTCTTTTAGATATTGGACGGAATAGCTTGAATTTGGATTTTGAGGTAAATATAGAATCTGGCAGGGATAATCAAAATTCCGTCCCCATATTGGTGCCAGATTTCGAGCCGCATCACAAATAGGATGGGTGACAAACATATCAAGGACAACCCGCTCAGAGAGAACTTGTTCAAGACAAGTTTTCATGATGGAGCAAAGGTAGGAGCCAAAACGACTATCTGCTATTCTTGGTTCTACGGGTGCGCCAAACATTTTCATAGGGAGCATTCCTGCTGCATGAGCGATTTCTTCAGGAAAATATACTTGAAAATGCCCCAATACTTTACCGCCCGCTTCCCGCCAGCGTTTTACAGTCATAACTTCTGTGTCTTCGACAGTCTCTTGGCAAAGCCAGAGAATATCATCCAGCGATTTATTTTTCCATTTCTCCATTACTTTTACATTCATATCAAATCCCTTTTTCTAAAATAACTTTAATAAGATCTAGGGTTGTTTGCGCAATCCCAGATACGCTGAAGCAATTGATGCAATAGATCAATTTCATGACTTGAAAGGTCCTTGACCAACATTTGGTCGACTTCTCCTATGATACCTTCAATTTGTATAAATAAATCTTTTCCTTTGGTTGTCAGAAATAATTGAATGACTCTTCTGTCTGACGAGATGCGTTTGCGTTCAACGAGTCCATCTTTTTCCATTCTATCCGCAAGGCCGGTCATGGCAGGTTTATCGAGATGAACACTTTTCCCAACCTCAGATAAAGATAAACCATTATGTGCATTTAATGTATTTAAAACGGATGCTTGAGACGAAGTCACATTGAATTCACTTAATCTTGCATCCAACATTCTTTTCATACCACGGGCAGTGCGAAACATTAAAAAACCAGATGTTTTTTCCATGGGTCCAGTCGGTATTTCATAACTCATATTAAGCTCGATAATTGTTCAATTAGGGTAAAAGGATTATTTAATCCTCAATTAATATTCGAATATAGTTTACGTATGAACTATTTGCAAGCAAACTATATAATTTTATGAAGGCTCTATATTATAAATATAAAAATTATATTAAATCAATTTACCTAAGCAGTCAATAACTTTTTGGTTAGCCTCAATCGTCCCAATGCTGATACGAAGAGATTTATTATGTCCAAAATCGGCAAGATCACATACCATTAATCCTTGATCGCCCAATTGTTTATAAATAAAGTTTTTCCGATCATTGTTTTCAAAAGGTAAATAGAGAAAATTTGCTTGAGATGGAATAATATTGTAACCAAGACTAGCTATCTCTCTATACATATTTTCTCTTTCAGTTGCATTGTGTTTTGCAGATATTTCGACATATTCAATATCGTCAATCGCAGCTTCACCCGCTTTTTCGGCTAGAGCATTTAATGATCGTAATATCCGTACTTGATCGAGTTTTTTCACAATTTCTTTTGATGCAATTCCATATCCAAGTCGAAGTCCTGCCAATCCATATATCTTTGAAAATGTACGGAGAATGATCAAGTTAGGAAAATCTTTTTGGAGTTGTATAGTATCAGGGTAGGAAACATCAGTTACATATTCGATATAGGCTTCATCAGACACTACAAATACCGTTTTGGGTATAGTACTTAATAGCTCTCTTAGTGAATCATGATTGATAATGGTGCCAGTCGGATTATTTGGGTTTGCGAAAAAGATTGCTTTTGTTTTTTCATTTTGTAAAGATTTTAGATTTTTCAAATTGCAATGTGGGCTATCCATTTTAGAAATGACACATTTACGTCTATTTCTTTTTGCGCTGAGATAATAAGCTACAAATGTATTATCAAAAGTGAGAACCTCTTCATTTTTATTCATTAAAAAGCGAGTGATTAGGTTGATCAATTCATATGAACCAGATGAAACAGATATATTTTCTGGAGAAACTGCATTTAATGTTGCGAGTTTTTCTTTCAATGTTTTTGGGACCCATCCGGGGTAACGATGAATCTTTTCACTAAATGAATGGATAGCTGACAGTGCCTTCGGTGAAGGTCCTAATGGATTTTCATTAGACATTAGACGATAGGATTCAATTTGGGTTTTCATGGGTTGCTATTTTCTTTATATATTTATGATTTGGTGACGATATTTATGTGATTTATTATCAATATACTGAGTGACATTTTACAAAAAAAACAAAATAAATAAATTAAATACTTGATTAGTATACCTTCATGTCCGAATATTCGAGGTACAATATGAATGGGAGATACATAAACTATGAATGACGACATTCTATCACGCGCTGCAAAGCTCGCCCAGAAGTTTTTCGGTAACACATCCTCAATAATGAAAGGGAATCAAATGAGTCAAAAGAAAATTTACCTGTCAGAAAAAGAAATGCCAAAACAATGGTATAATATTGCGGCTGACATGCCAAACCCAGCACCACCGATTTTACACCCAGGCACAGGACAACCTATTGGACCAGAAGATTTAGCGCCTCTTTTCCCTATGGGTTTAATTATGCAGGAGGTATGCCAAGACCAATTTATTGATATTCCCGAACCTGTTATGGAAGCGCTCAGAATTTGGCGCCCATCTCCTCTCATTAGGGCGACAGGATTAGAAAAAGCATTGGGTACACCTGCAAAAATCTATTATAAATACGAAGGTGTTAGTCCCACGGGAAGCCATAAACCTAATTCAGCTGTTGCTCAAGCATTTTATAATAAAGAAGAAGGTATCATGCGACTTTCTACAGAAACAGGTGCCGGGCAATGGGGAAGTTCCCTTGCTTTTGCCGGGTCTCTTTTTGGCCAGGAAGTTAAAGTTTATATGGTGCGGATAAGTTTTGACCAAAAGCCCTACCGTAAAGCATTAATGCAAACCTATGGCGCTCAAGTGGTGGCAAGTCCTTCACCTGATACAAATTATGGAAGATCAGTATTAGAACAAACACCGGATACTCCCGGTAGTCTTGGTATCGCCATTTCTGAAGCTGTAGAAGATGCAGCCACGAGAGAAGATACTCGCTATGCATTAGGTTCAGTCTTGAATCATGTACTTCTCCACCAAACGGTAATTGGTCAGGAAGCAATTAAACAAATGGAAATTGCAGGTGATTATCCAGATATTGTACTTGGCTGCTGTGGCGGTGGGTCCAATTATGCTGGGCTGGCATTTCCATTTCTCAGAGAGAAAATAAATGGTAAAGATATGCGTTTTGTTGCCACTGAACCCGCATCCTGCCCGACATTGACTAAAGGTGAGTTCCGTTATGATTTTGGTGATACTGCTCAACTAACACCATTATCACCCATGTATACGCTTGGTCATCAATTTGTACCACCTCCGATTCATGCGGGTGGACTAAGATACCATGGAGATTCACCTCTTCTTTCTAAATTGGTTAAAGATGGGCTAATTGAAGCAGAAGCCTACGGTCAGGTAGATTGTTTTGAATCTTCAATTAAGTTTGCGAAATCAGAAGGTATTGTACCTGCGCCAGAATCAAGTCATGCCGTCCATGGCGCAGTTAAACATGCGCTTGAAGCCAAGGAGGCAGGCGAAGAAAAGACCATCTTATTTAATTTATCCGGACATGGATATTTTGATATGGCTGCCTATACTAAATTCCTATCTGGTACATTAGAAGACCATGAAATGACGGATGAGGAAGTAGTAGAGAGCCTTAAAAAACTGGAAGGTTTACCCACAGTTTAAGAATAGGCAATCTAGTAAAAATAAAAAAGGGAGGATAAATATCCTCCCTTTTTTTATGTTTTTATTTTAATAATTAAAAAATACTTTTACTTATATTCCACAAAACCTGTTTTCGATACCAAGCTGAAGCGCGGATATCTGAAATTGGATTCGCATAATTCAAAATTAAATCGGCAAATTGGTTTTTATCATTTTCAGATAGTTGTTTAATATTTTTTCCTATTAAAAAAGCAATAGCCATTTCAGCAAACATGATTGTTTTTGCGACAGATCCAATACTAATTCCGGCGCTATTTATTATACCCTGATCGTCATGTATAATATGAAATGCAAGAGATACTAAGGCAATCTCCATTGAATTTCGATTCCCAATTTTAATAAACCCTGAAACAGGTTCAACCCCATTACTATTGGTGGGAATTAATACACTTCTAAGGAACTCATCCTTTTGTAAAACAGTGGTTTTAACTCCTGTAAAAAAATCGACAATAGGAACTGTTCGAATATTACCATCGCTATTTATTATTTCACAAAGCGCATTTAAGGAAACTAAAGCACATGACACGTCACCAGCGGGTGAAGCAGTGCAAATGTTACCGCCAATAGTAGCCGTCGCCCTTATTTGTGGTGAAGCAAGGCTTTTTACCGCTTCTATTAAGACAGGGAAAACATATAAATCATTATTATCAAGTATATTTGCCATTGTTGATAAAGCACCAACTCTGATACCTAAATTTGTTTTGGATGTATTTTTTAATGAACTATCATTCAGTTTTGCCAAATTGATGATCGTTAAATCATTTTCATCCTGATGTTGTAATTCAAGAATGAGATCTGTGTATCCGGCACCAAAACGAAAATGATTGTTTTGATTTGATTTTATGGCTTCCAGCAGTTCTGTGATTGTAAGTGGACTAATTGTATTAAAATTCATAATTAAGCTTTGGTTTGATCTTTTTCATGAATTGCACGAAGTACTTTTTCGGGAGTAATTGGTAACGAATTTATTTCCACGTCTAAAATGTTAGAAACGGCATTTGCGATTGCTGCAGGCGTTGGAACAAGTGGTGCTTCTGCCATTCCCTTGGCACCATATGGACCCGATGCTTCATTTGTTTCAATAGGGTGAAAATGTATTTCCGGAATATCTGTTGCAGTGGGGACTTTATAATCATGAAAAGAAGGATTCATCAATTGCCCTTTTTCATATATCATTTCTTCTGTTAGTGCATAACCAAGACCCATTACAACACCACCTTCAATTTGCCCTTCAAGTCCGAGTGGATTTAGCACTTTCCCAACATCCTGGCTAACGTACACATTTAATACATTTACTTTACCGGTTAAAGTGTCAACTTCAACTTCGACTGCTTGGGAAGCAAAGGCATAACACCCAGACACTTTACCTTTAAAATGCTTATCTTGAAATTCGCTGGATGGCTCATAAAAATAAGAGACCTCGCATAATTCGTGGGGAGGTTTAAAATGTAAAGCTCGAACTATTTTATCAATTTTAAAAGCAGTGTCAGTTGATAATGATTTTATTTCACCATTTTCAAATAATAAGTCATCTTTCGATGTATTTAACATTTCAGACGCTTTATTTGACAATTTAGTTTTTAATAGTTTTAGAGCTCCTAATATAGAATTACCAGCAACAAAACTTGTCCGAGAAGCGTGTACACCCACATCCCATGGTTTCACATTTGTATCGGTATTAATTACTTTTATTTTATTTAACCCAATCCCTAATTCTTCAGATGCAATCATGGCCAAAACGGTTTCGGACCCTTGTCCAATTTCACTCGATCCGGTTATAACAGTTAGGAAGCCGTATGGATCCATTTTGAGGGTCGTACCACACCCATCCGACGGATAAATTTTTGCACCCCCACCCACATGCAACATGGATGCAAAACCAATCCCCGTTTTATATCGGCCTTGCAATTCACTCATTTCCTTATAACCACTTTGTTGGATTACAGCCTCTAGAGCAGGCTTATGGCCACACGAATCAAATTGAAGCCCCTGACCAGTTAATTCACCCTGGAAGTTTGCATTTTTTAATCTTATTTCTGCCCGGTCAATTCCAAGTTTATCAGCCATCAAATCAATGTTTCTTTCTAAGGCAAAAGTGGCTTGTGGATTTCCAAACCCTCTGATAGATCCAGCAAAAACATTATTAGTATAAACAGCATCTGCGTTATAAACGCAGGCAGGAACTTGGTATAAGGATGAAAATGTTTGCATTATAACAAATGATGTTTTGGCGCCCCAAGAAGTGTAAGCGCCATTATCTTTAATAACTTCTACTTCTCTAAAGGTGAACTTTCCATCTATATCTGCCCCCGTAGTAAGGTTTATCACCATCGATTGCCTAATAGCGGAGTGATGAAATTCTTCTTCACGGTTAAATAATATTTGAACGGGTTGTCCTGTTTTAATCGACAATAGGGCACATATAGGTTCAAATGGATGGATGTCCAATTTGCTTCCAAAGCCACCACCAATGATGGGTTGAATCACCCGAATTTTGGATGGATCCATTTTTAAAACTTGAGACATTTCTCTTTGATATAGGAAGGGGACTTGCGTAGAACTATAAAGAGTGAGTTGCCCATCAATTGCTGAATAAGTAGCTGTAATATTACTGGGCGCCATACATGCTGGGGTAACCTTCGGTAAAGTGTATTGTCGAGTTATAATGCATGCACTTTTCTTTTTTTCATCTTCAATATTTCCATGCTCATAATGAAAAGATTCAGAAATATTTTTATTTTTATCATCACCTTTATTAAATCTATTTAGTAATGGCGCATCTTCTTTCAAAGCTTCTTCGGGGTCAAAGATGCCATTTCTAACTTCATATTCAACATCGATTAATTTAATAGCTTTTTCTGCAATAGTTTTTGAAGTGGCAGCAACTGCTGCCACTTCATCACGAATACAATTGACTTCTTCACCTTTTAAAACAGGATGGTCTGTACGATAATTGAGGTTATGCGTATCAACATTATTTGCAGTAATTACACATTCAACGCCCGGTAATTGTTCAGCTTTTGAAGTATCAATAGATTTAATAATAGCGGATGGGTATTTAGATCTGAGTATGGATCCATGTAACATACTTTGAAGCTCAATATCATGTCCATAAACAGATTTACCAGTTACTCTGTCTCCCGCATCAATTTTCGGGACTCGATTTCCAATGACTTTAAATGGTTTTGACTGATTCAAAACAAGGACTCAACAGCATCAATTATTTTAACATAACCCGTGCAACGGCAAATATTGCCTTCAAGGCTTTTCTTTATATCTTCTCTATCCGGAGTCATATTATCATCGTCACATTTATCTTTGAAAGAATGAATATTCATAACTATTCCTGAGGTGCAAAAACCACATTGAACAGCACCATGTTCTACCAATGCATTTTGCACATCACTTAACGGCTCTACGTTACTGGCTAAACCTTCAACTGTTGTTACAGATTTTCCATCAACATTAAGAGCGAGGTAAAGGCAAGAATTAATTCCCACGCCATCAATCAGAACGGTACAAGCGCCACATTCACCTTCTAAGCAGCCAGGTTTTGTCCCTTTTAATTTTAAAGTATCACGAATTAAATCAATGAGGAGCAAAGACGATGGAACTTCTTGTTCAATTTTTCCCCCATTTAACTTGAAGGATATTTTATGTATAATCGTTTTCATATTAGTGTTGATTTAATATTATTTACCTTAAGCCAATGTTCTACCCTGGTTGTAGCCAGATAGGTTAATTGTTTTTATCAAATCGTTTGGTGATAATTCTAAAATAGCTTCTTGCCATATTTCACTAGGAATTTGGCTGAATGGATTAATCTTTGATAATAATCCGATAATGATAACATTGGTAGAAATCCCAGAACTATCATTCATATCTATAGCAATTTGATGAGCGTTAATATGTATTATATTAAAATTGCTTAAAGCATCCTGAATCTCTTCAATTTTTGGATAGTCATCTTTATTAGCATTGATGGGTAATGCAGAAAATTCATTTAGAATAATGGTTCCACCTGGTTTTAATAGGTCTAAAAATCCAGGGCGAAGAACTTCACTTTGTTCCATAACAACAAGCGCATCAGCTGAAAAAGGTGCCAGAACGGAAGAATACACATCACCGCAACTAAAAGTTGAAATGACAGATCCACCCAATTGAGCCATTCCCAATGTATCCCCTTTAATAATGTTTGTATCTATATAGGGTGTTCGTAGTGCCACTTCGGTTAATACTTTTCCAAAAAACAAATTTCCCTGCCCACCAATGCCTCGGATTGCAATTTTCAATGATTTGGGGAACTTTGATTTATCCAGTGCCACTGGTGCGGTAAATTTTGGAAAATCTAAAAGAGGAAAATCCTTTTGATAATTTCCTAAATCATCTTTTTTATTAATGGCGTCAAACGGACACCGTTGTAGACAAACTTGCGAGCTTGATGCACAATTTGAACATAAACTGGTGAAACTAGGTGTTTTTTCATCATCGGTTTGAATGCCTGGACAAATATTACATAAATCACATCGTTTGCAATTATCATAATCAAATTCAAGATCTCGTGCTAATTTACTTTTTTCAACATTATGAATACATTCTCCTTCAAGTATGAGCGTTGTATATACTTTTTCTTCCGCTAGTTTTAATGCTTCCTTTAGCGCTTTATCTACTTTTTTTACGTCATATGCATCAACCACAACTGTTCGACCGCCTTCCGCTTCAATGGCTTTATGAAGGTCAAATGTTATATCTTGTCCTGCTAAGTTTGTTTTTGAACTTGGGGCTGGTTGTTGTCCCGTCATGGCGGTGGAATAATTATCTAGAATAACCTTTACACCAGGTATATTTCGAAAAATTGCATTCCGCGTTCCATCCATTCCGGAGTGACATTCCGTTGAGTCGCCAATAACACTGATAACTTTATGAGCCATATCTGGCCGGGACAAAACAAACCCTTGCCTCATTGGGTCTGACGCACCCATGCATGAAACCGTATCTAAAGCATTATTAAAGAATAAAAGGGTAGAACATCCAATATCGCCAAAAGATGCATAAATCTTTTTTTGTTTTTTTAATTTAGCAACGGATAGAGCAAATGCCTTATAAGAACATCCCGGGCAAATTGATGGTGGTCGAGGTAAGGGTTCAAGATCCGTCTGTATGACATTGCCTGGTTTGGGAAGATCTAAATGGTTGGATAAAAAATCAACTATATCATCTGGTGTCCAAAGAGTTAGAACGCTTTGTTCTTCCTTGCCGGTAACATTAACTCTAGAGAGACGAATCTTTTCCTCCAAAAATCGATCCCCATCTTCAATAACATAAATATTGCCTGAAATATTATCCGTAAATTGTTTAATTCGACCTTGGGGAATTGGATTTGTAATTCCAAGAGATAGGATAGAAGGGTTAAGACTTAAACTATTTAATGCTTCAAGCACAATCCCTTCAGTATTCCCGCATGTAATGATTCCCCAATCATCTTTTCCTTTAATTTCACTAACGAGAGGCGATGTTTCTGCCCATTTCTGTATAGAAGGAATTCGCTCCTGAGTGGCTTTGTTATAATTTTGCCTTGCAATGCTGGGTAGTAGCATCCAATCATGGAGCGTGTCGGGTAAATCGACAGGGTCAACTAGTCTGGGAGATTTTGTGTGGATCAATGCTTCGGAATGCGCGAGAATCCCTGAAGTTAAAATAATAACTGGAGTATTATACTTTTTGCTCATATCGGCAGCTATTTTAGGAATATCATACATTTCTTGATGATTCCTCGGTTCAAGGACAGGAAGCCTGGATGATGCAAAAAAGTGCCGTGAATCGATTACATGTTGCGTACTAGATGGAAGATAATCTGTTGCAGCATAAATGACCAAAGCGCCTGAATCAACGCTGAAAAAAGCAGAAGTGGTAATTGCGTCGGCTGCTTGGAAAACACCAGGAATTTTCATTGTAACCAAGGCGTCATTCCCCGCAATCGCATGCCCAACGCCAGTAGATACAGCGACCGACTCGTTTACAGACCAACCTACCGACATTTGATCTTGGGCATGTGCTAACGTTTTATCAATGACTTCTGTACTAGGTGTCCCTGCGTAGCCTGTAGCTGCATGATATCCTGCGTGAATAACACCCAGTGCAAACGCTGCATTCCCTTGTAAAATAAAAGCACTGTCCGCTGGTGCATTAATTCTCGCTTTAATTTTATCTATTTTCATTATATTAAATGATACCTTCGTTTTGTAAATGGGATATGTCGGAGTGCGTCATTCCGATTTCAGACAGAATAGATTCATTATTCTCTCCAAGCTTTGGCGCACATTTTATATTATGATTATTCTGAGTTAAAAATTCAGTTTCCATTGGCGCAGGGAACAATTTGACTTCATCTCCATTTGGGAGATTCGTCTTTACCATTAATTTGTCAATAAAATCTAATTGGGCAACATCCTTCACATTATGAACCGGAGCGACAGCTAAATTGTTTTCAAGACAGACTTCAATAAAAACCTGGGTGGTATATGATTCAAGACCTTTCCTTATATCTTTATAAATGTTGTCTTTGTCTATTTTCCGCCCGTTGTTTGTCACGCGATTTCCTAGTGATAGATGAGAAAATCCATCTATTTCCGTAAGCTTTTTCCATTGATCATCACTTCCAACAGCTAAGTAAACATAACCGTCTTTTGTAGGATAACAGTTGGATGGAACAAAACTACGATGTTCATTTCCACTGCGAGTAAATAAATCTTTTTCATCTTTAACAAACTCTAATTGTGGTAATGCTGTAATTAGCCATGACGATGCGCATTGTGCCATAGAAATATCAATTTTTTTCCCTTCGCCAGTTTCCTGTTTTTCCATCATGGCGAGAAGTACTTGTGCAAATGCTTCATCTCCAGCTTTTAAATCAATAATCGGCAGACCACAAAGCATAGGATCTCTGTCGGGGTCACCGGTGAGATGCATATACCCAAACATCGCCTGCAATGCAGGATCATACCCAGCTCTATCAGGATGATCTGGACCAAATGCTGATATACCACACCAGATTATATTTGGATTAGCTTCTTTTAATATTTCATAACTGATCCCTAATTGATCATACCTTTTTGGTAATGTATTGCACAGAAATACATCCACATTTAATTCGCGAATAATTTGTTTTAATAACGATTGGCCTTCTGGTTGTTGAAGATTTAATGTGATAGCTTCTTTGCCTATGTTTGGTGCAATATAATAAGCATGTAAATCTGATTCTCCTGTATCCTCTCCAATATATCGGTTGGGATCTCCCGGGTTATTTTGGCCAGGTTTTCCCGGTGATTCTATTCGGATTACTCTCCATCCTAACTGTACAAAGCGTTGCGTCGCATAGGGAAGAGTCAGAGCTTGTTCAAGACTTATGATTGTTTTTTGTTTGCTCATGCTAAAAGAAAATCGGTTCTTCATATTCTCCATAAACATCTTTCATCACCTGAATAATTTCCCCGACTGTGGCATACTCTTTCACCGCTTCAATAACGGTGGGCACCAAATTCCCATTTTGTTCACAATCTTTTTTTAATTTCGTAAGACAGGATTGGACTTTCGATTTATTTCGGTTTGCTTTAATTTTTTTCAGTTTTTCAATTTGGTAGTTTGCTGCATCAGAATTATACGGATGAAATTCAACTGGTTTAGGGTCTTCTTCCCGTTGAAATATATTTACACCCACTTTTGGAATGTCCCCAGATTGGATGCCCGTTTCTCGTTCATAGGCTTGGTGAGAGACTTTTTCCTGAATTTTTCCTGTTGCCACAGCTTCTACAATTCCGCCCATATTGTCCACCGTTTTCATTTCTTCTTTAATTTCTTTTTCAAATTGATCGGTCAATGCTTCCACGTAATAGGAGCCACCCAAAGGGTCCACTGTATCACAAATACCCATTTCATGAATCATTATTTGCATGGTGCGTAATGAGAGTTCAGCAGCTTTTTCTGTGGGAATTGTATAAGCTTCGTCGTAAGAACATAAAGCCATGGTTTGAGTTCCAGACAAGGCACTGATTAATGCGTAATAGGCACTGCGGATAATATTATTTTCCGGCTGTTCTTTAGTCAGTCCACCACCACCACCACCGGCAATCATTCGCATCCAAGATGATCGGTCATTTTTAGCATGATAGTCCTCACGAATGATTTTTGCCCAAAGTCGGCGTCCCCCACGAAACTTTGCTATTTGTTCAAAAAAATTTCCGTAAATGTCGAAATTAAAAGATAGACGGGAAGCAAACTCATCGATATCAATTCCCCGTTTCAATGTATCGTCTGTGTAAGCTTTGGCGATGGAAAATGCATAAGCCATCTCCTGAATTGGGTTGGCACCGGATTCCCGAATATGGTAGCCGCAAATACTTACGGGACTGTATTTGGGCACATGTTGGGCACAATATTCCACGGTATCCACTACCAATTTGACCGATGTATTCACAGGAAAAATCCAAGTTCCTCGACCAATGAATTCTTTCAAGATATCATTTTGAGCCGTTCCCCGCAATGTGTTGATGTCGTACCCCCGTTTTTCCGCCAAAGCAAAATACATAGCCATTAATACGATGGCTGAACCATTAATGGTCAGCGAGACTGTAATTTTATCCAAATCAATACCATCAAAAGCAATTTCAAAATCATCCAATGTATCTACGGACATTCCAACTCTGCCTACTTCTCCAAGTGCTTTTGGATTATCCGAATCTAATCCGCATTGAGTCGGCAAGTCGAATGCAACATTTAATCCTGTCTGTCCATTTGCGATTAAAAATTTGAATCGTTTATTTGTTTCTTCCGGTGATGCAAATCCGGCATATTGGCGTATAGTAAAGGGGCGTTTCCGATACATTTCCTTATGGATTCCCCGGGTAAAAGGGTATTCGCCCGGCATATTTTCATGGGCTTCTGATTCGTTAATATCTTCCTTTGTATATAGGGGATTTACTTCGATACCCGATTCTAAAATTACTTTTTTGCCAGTCATGATTTTCTTTTATGTTTACTTATTATCTAATTTATTCAAATAATCCACTACTTCTTCTATGGTCGTTCCGGTAGGGAATGCTGCGGTTGCACCAAATTCTAATAATGCATCTACATCTCCATGGGGAATATTCCCACCCGCAAGCCAGGGGATATCCAAGCCGTTTTCAATCATGATCTCTTTCATTCGCTCGCAGAGAATTAGGTGAGTTCCCGATAGAATGGACAAACCGATAACATCCGCTTCAATCTTTTTTGCCATTTCCACAATTTCTTCCATTGATTTTCGTAAGCCGGTATATGCCACTTCAAAACCGGCATTTTTAATGGCATGAGCTAATACCTTCACGCCCACATCGTGCCCGTCCAACCCAGGTTTTGATAATAAAATTTTCATATAACTAAATATCTACTCTAATTATTACAGCTGCAGCCGTATCTCCAGCTGCACATCCTGTAAACAGCCCATACCCACCGCCAAGCAACACCAATTCTTCTATCAATTCAATAATCAATCGCATTCCCGTAGGACCTTGGGGATGTCCCCAAACCAAAGATGAACCATAATTGTTCATGTCTTCAATTTTTACACCCATTTTTTTTGCAAAATAAATATCATTTACGGCAAAAGGATTATGCGTTTTAATTGCCTTCACATCTGCAATGTCAATTCCGGCTTCTGGTAAAACTATTTTGCATGCCGGAATATTAGCCGCCGGCATAAACCCTTTTTTAGTTCTGCCTTGGGCGTAACTAATGAGCTGAATTATAATGTCAGAATTTGAACTCATTTCATTTGCTTTTTCCGGCGTAGTGATTATCATACCTGCATTGCCGTCTGCCGGGTATGTTTGACCGCCAAATGTTACCGTACCATCGGGTAAAATGGGCTTCAGTTTTTCCAACCCTTCGATAGAAGAAGGGAAGATGCCTTCATCTGACTTCACTATCCCAATCACTTTCCGTCCCGATGGGTTTATTTCCAAAGGAGAAACCATAAAACGTTTGTGAAATTCACCATCATTTACCAGTGCATTTTTATATTGCTGAAAACGGAGTAAAGCAACTTCATTTTGTTGAGCAGTACTGATTCCAATTTCTTTTGCTACATTTTCTGCAGTTTGCAGCATGGCATTTTTAGCGAATGGATCGTAATTAAAATTATCCCAAACCCAATCTTCGGCATTTCCTTTGCCACCGGGGCCTTTCGGATTCGGATATAAAATATGGGGACCGTTGGATGTGCGGTCAGCAGTAATGCATAAAATTTTCCCGTCATTACCACTTTCCAACTCTGTAGCAGCGCCGGCTATTACTCGAGCAGAAGTAGCACAGGCTTGGCTTACCATGGGACCGGTAATGCCTTCGGCTCCCATCATGGCAGCAACCCAAGGTGCTCCGTAAAAACTTGATTTCGACGGAACGGTATTTCCCAAGTGTAAATCGGTTAATTGTTTCGTATCAATGTGCCGTTTCTCCAACTCATTTCGAGCGGTTTCTGCAGCAAACTTCAACGGGTGAAGGTTGGAAAAACTACCCTGCCATTTGCAAAACGGTGTACTCCAATAAGCACCGTAGGGGATATGAGCGTTAGTGAATTTCATATTTTCTCCTAGTAAAATATGGATTGCTGGATAATTGATTGTTCATAACCCTAATTCTTTCCCGATATTAATCCCCAATATCTCCGATGTACCACCACCGATGAGTGTAAAACGGGCATCTCGTAAATATCGCTGCATAGGATATTCCATTGCATAACCGTAGGAAGCAAAAATTCGAGAAGCTTTATCACAAATATCATTAGCACATTCGGATGCATAAAGTTTTGCAATCATGGATTCTTTTTGTCGTGGTAAATTTTGGTCACTCAAAGATGCAGCATAAAAAACATAATGGCGAGCTGTTTCCAACTGAACTGCCATGTCCGCCATTTTCAATCGTACTGCTTGAAATTTCCCGATGGGGCGACCAAACTGTTTCCGCGTTTTAGCGTATTCAACTGCTTCTTCAAAAGCTGCTTCTGCCACACCGATTGCCAAAGCACCTGTCATGATTCGGATTTCTGCCAATATTTCCTTCATGCTTTCAGTTCCGCCACCGATTTCTCCCAGTAAATAATTTTTCGGTAATTTTACTTCATCAAATGCAACTTCACTTGTAACCGAACCCCGAACGCCCAATTTTTCGATGGGCTTTCCGATGTGGACGCCATCCAAATGTGTCGGTAAGAAAAAGACGGATAATTTTTTATGATTGTCGGTTTTTGCAAATACGGTAAAAAAGTCTGCAACCGGTGCTGATGTAACCCACGTTTTTTGTCCGCTTAAAAGAAAATGATTATCTAACACTTTGGCTTTTGTGCGAATACCGAACAGGTCGCTTCCTGCATCCGGTTCCGTCATGCATATCCCGCCGATTTTTTCGCCTTTTAATGCTTGCTTGAAATAGCCTTTTACTTCGTCATCGCCAAATTTATAAAGAAAGAATGTTGACATGAGTGATTGCATGGTACATGCCGCCGCCAAAGAAAGAGATCCTTTTGCCAATTCAATCACCGCCAAACAATAGGACACAACATCCAGTTCCGTACCGCCAGCATTTCTGGGATATCGCATACCAAAAAATCCCAAATTGCCTACTTTCTTGAATAGTTCCATAGGAAATTCTTTATTGATATCAATAGTTTCTGCTTGGGGTTTTACTTCCTTATCTGAAAAATCCCGAAAGGTTTTTTGAATCAATTCTTGGGTATCGTTCAATTGAAAATCCATTTTATTTCTCCGTAAATATCCGTGTACAATTCTCATCACCGGCGGGCAACGAACTCAATGTTTCAACACGAACATGTGTATTCAATTCTTGATTTATATCTTTCACAATGGTTTGAATCCAACAATCGCATCCCGGTTGGTCTTCTTCCAAGGCATCGTATTTTTTATGCCAATCATACCAAGGGCAGGCACCATGTACTAATCGCATCTTTCCGTCATTTTCTTGTACCATTTCTGCTGTTTCACCCATAGCAAGAGAACTATTCACAATCATTTCTGCAATTTGTGGTGCAACCGGTTTATCTCTATCGATTCTTTTCAGAAATGCCCTCGCCGTATCCTGACCAACAATTTCCCAATAGTTCATTACAGCTTCAGCTGGATCTAAATCGGGAAACATTTTAATAAATGCTTCACGCCATTCAAAATGTGAAGCTCGCGTTATTTGGCTCAGGAGATTAAATTTTTGTTCTAATGTGAAACTCATGTATTATCCTCAATATTTATTCCATATACTTCTTTTGCCTGGTTTTTAGATACAACTTCATTTTTAACATCTTTTAATATAGAATCTTTTTCTCTTTCGATCGGATTTCCATACCCACCACCACCACCGGCAATTTGGTCATATATAGTTCCGCTCGGAATGCCTTCAATCATATCTTTACTCATAGGTATCTTTTCAGATCCATCAGGCAAGGTTAAAGAAATTTTATTTAGCACGGAAGTTTTCCCTCCAAATAAGCCATAAGGTGTTTTTACATCTCCATCACCAAAAACAACCATTGTCGTATCATCGCCACCAAGTTTAATTTTTGTTTTAACACCTAAACCGCCTCGCCATTTCCCAGGCCCACCTGAATCTTGTAAATATTCGTGATATAAAAGCATATGCGGAGATTGTTGCTCAAACATTTCGTAATCTTGGTCCAGGATTCCACCGGATGCATCAATCATACCTATATGGTCATAACCATCAGAATTTTTTAATGCTCCGGAACCGCCTTTTAATCCAAGGAAGCAGATATCTACATATTTTTCATTTGTTTTGGGATGGTTTCCTGTGAATAAGGAACATAATAAGTGATTCCAACCTGCCGTCACTTTGTCTGGAATAGCTTCACTTAGGGCTATTGCAATGGAATCAGCAACTTGGGGGCATAAATGATTTCCAAAAGTTGTGGCAGCGGGGTAGGATGCGTTCAAAATAATTCCTTCTGGAACAATATATGTTAAAGGCTTTATCATTCCTTCATTATGAGGAATATTGGGATTTACCATCTGTAGAAAAGACAATGTTATAGCGGAACAGGTTGATGTGTATGTACCATTTACAAACCCTTTTGTTTGTTCTGATGACTTAGAAAAGTCAAAGGTAATGGCTTCATCTTTTACGGTAACTGTTGCTCGTACAGTAAATTCAGATCCTTTATGTTTACCATCATAAAAAACCATACTTTCTCCGTGGTACACACCATTTGGAATTTCTGCAATTTCGCTACACATCATTTTTTCTGTTGCACTGAATAATTCTTGTTTATGGGCTTCAAAAGTTTCGATACTATATTTCTCAACCAATGTTTGTAATCGTCGTTCTCCTAAAGTACATGCACCAATCTGAGCTTTAATATCTTCCTGAACCATTGTAAGTCGAATATTTGCAAAAATTAAATTCCATACATCTTCACGAAGCTTCCCTTTTTCATAAAGTTTTACGGCTGGGATTCGAATGGCTTCCTGCCACACTTCTGTTGCATTTGGGTTGTAACCACCTTGGACGGCACCCCCAATATCGGCTTGATGGCCTTTTGCAGCAGCCCAACCAATTAAAGTATCTTCGTGGAATATAGGTTTAAAAATTGCCACATCATTATTTTGGTTCCCCATGGAGAAAACGTCATTATGAATAATCACATCACCGGGAGATATATCTTCTCCGTATTGGTCTAATATCACACGGCAAACAGGTCCAAGGGAAAAGGAGAGTATGGGTAAATTTTCTGTTTGTTCCAGCATATTCCCTTTAGCATCATAGAGGCCAGTGACAAAATCTTTTGCTTCACATAGGATCGGAGATCGAGTTGTTTTTGTTAATGAGATACTCATTTCATCTGTAATAGATTTGAATGTTCTCTGAAAAATGGATAGCAATATTTTATCTATTTTAACCATATTTATTTACCCAATTTCTTTTGGTTAATATCAAATCCATTGGGATAATGATCTCTATTATAAACAATAAACGATCCGCCAACACCCGTATCACAATCATAAGTTTTCCCTAAGAATATGGTTGTATTTATCTGCTCAATAATGGCGGGTCCTTCAATAGAATATTTTCCTGTCAACAAGTCACCGTCAAAGACAGAAATTTCTTGAACATCGTCTAACTCGGGAATGTAGGCAATCCGTTTACTTTTTAATGCAAAATCGGGATTTTTCACCGGTTCAGCATCATCCATTTTTGCGAAAGAATTAGGTTTTTCAGTGATTCCAATGGCGCGTAAATGTACATTAATTATTTCTAGCTCAGTACCTTCTTCTTTTAATGAATATCCAAACTGACGATTATGCTCTTTATGAAATGCATTTTTAATTACATCCAAATCAAAAGACGATACATTATCCATATCTACTTGTAATGGCACTTCATGATATTGGCCCACATACCGCAAATCTAACGTCGGGACAAGTTGGGTATTCTCTTTTTCGATACCTTCTGATGATAAAGTGTCCATACTTTCCTGAATCATATCATCGTAAAGAGCAAGGAAAGTCTTTTTATCAATTTGGGAAAATCGTTTGATATATGAACGAACATAGTCATGCTTTAAGTCTCCAAGAAGCATTCCAGTAGCACAAAAAATAGGTGCTGCGTTAGGGACTACAAACATTGGAATTTCGAGTTCTCGGCAAATTTCTCCAGCATGAATTGGTCCAGCTCCACCAGCGACAATCATTAAAAATTCGCGTGGGTCATAACCGCGCTCAACAGATACTTGGCGTACACCTTGCGCCATATTCATATTTATAACGCGATACATTCCTGCTGCAGTTTCAATATCTGTTAGGTTTAATGGTGTTGCTAAAGTTTTATTTAATTGATCCAGAGCTTTGTCTTTATTGAGAGTGTATTTACCTCCAGCAAAAAAATTAGGATCTAAATAACCCAAAATTAAATCGGCATCTGTGCAAGCAGGTTCTTTCCCATCTCGATTATAACATACTGGGCCGGGTAATGATCCAGCGCTTTTTGGCCCCATTTGCAGTAAGCCTCCACTATCAACCCACCCAATACTTCCACCGCCAGCGCCAATGGTTATAATATCCAAAGATGGAAGAGCTATGCGGTAGCGATTAATATCACCATCTGTACTTGTAATACATTGCCCATCAACGACCATACTTGCGTCAAAACTCGTTCCACCCATGTCCATAGTAATGCAATTATCATATCCAAGCATTTTTGCATAATATGCACCAGCAATGGGCGCAGCTGCTGGACCAGATAATACGGTAACTGCAGGGATTTTTCGGACAACTTCGGGGGAGACAACGCCACCGTTAGATTGCATAATTGAAAATCCGCCTTTAAAGTTTAATTTTTTGAGTTTTTCCTGTAACGACGCGATATAACTATCTACATCTACTCCGATATAGGCATTAACAACCGTTGTACTCACTCTTTCATAAAAGCGAATGGATGGTAACACTTCACAAGAAGCAGTAATAAATGTGTTTTCCAAACGTTTACGAAGATATTTGGCAACATGTTTTTCATGGGTGTTATTTAAATAGGAATTCATAAAACAGATGGCAATTGATTCCACATTTTCTGTATTAATCTTTTCAACTAATAATTCCAACTCATCTACATTTATAGATGTAACTACATTTCCATCAGAGTCAATTCGCTCATCTAAAGTAAAACGTAGAGAACGAGGAACAAGAGGGGTCACATTTTGATAATGGTTATTATATTGCTCTTCACGAATGCCTCTGCGCATTTCTAAGGCATCTCGTAATCCTTTTGTTGTAATTAATGCAGTTTTAGCTCCCTGCAATGTTAGCAATGTATTTGTAGCAACAGTTGTACCATGAACGATTGTATCAATACTTTGAATAAACTCATCATCCGACAGTGAACATTTTTCAGCTAATTCTTTCAAGCCTGTGATGAAACCAATTGATGAATCTTCGGGTGTCGATAATGTTTTATGCATCACTGATTCACCAGTGTTAGAGACTAGGAAAAAATCTGTAAATGTTCCGCCAATATCAACGCCAAGTTTATATTTCACTTTAGTCATCATTTATGGATAAATGCAGCCTTAACCTTGGGTCCATTATCTAAAAAATTCTTTAAGCCAATTTTCATATCTTCAGTTTTCATACATTCGCCGAATTGACGCGCTTCATACTCTAGGCCATCTTCTAAATCCATTTCAGCTCCGCCATAAATTGTTTCTACTAAAATAGAGTCAATTGCTTTGCTCAAATGGTTGGTTTCAATTTTTGTGGATTCTTCGCCATGTCTAAATGACGATGTTACCATTGGTATAATGGGGAGTGTCCCATTTGTAATTTGGTTTACACATTCAATTCCTTCTAAAATAAGATCCCCATCAACAAGTTTATCTATGAGCCCGATTTCAAATGCTTCATTAGCGGAAACAGGTCGGCCTGTACGAAGAATGTCAGAGGCAATATTTAGCCCCACCAAGCGGGGGAGTCTCTGAGTTCCACCTGCACCTGGAATAAAACCTAAATTAACTTCGGGTTGACACGCTAATATAGGTAAATCCTTTTTACTTATTCTCATTGTGCATGACATAGCCAATTCATTTCCACCACCAAAAGCAAAACCATTCATGGCACAAATAATGGGTTTATTCATTTGTTGAATCCGGCTAAAGACCACCTGAAAACTTCGGGCATTTTCATAGCCTTCTTTCGGCGTTTTCAATCCAGCTAACATATTAATATCTGCACCTGAGACAAATGCCTTTACACCAAACCCAGTAATCACTGATCCAAGAATAGAATCATTATTTTCTACTTCAAGTAGTCCAGATTCCAGTTCTGCAATTACATTCAAATTTAAAGCATTTAATACTTTTGGGCGACGAAGCGTAAAAATAGCCACTTTGTCTTGAACTGTTTTAACAATGGTTGATATATCCCACTGTCCATTATCCTTGGATTTTTGAAGTGATGTAGGAAATGAGAATCCTGAATGTTCTTCACAAAAATCTTTTACTATTTGTGAAGCAGTATCCAGACCTAATTTGTTCATTAATGTGAAAGGTGCTCTCATGACTAATGCAACTTCACAAGCCATATTTAAATCGCTGACGTTGGTAATACCAATATCAATTATATAGGATGATAGCGCAAAGTAAGCACCCAGAAATTGTTTTTCCAAAGTGGTTTCAGTGTCAGGATTAATATCAATTTTTTCACCACGTTTTGCTATGTCCCATTGAGTGTTGTTTTCTACTGCATCTCTAAGCATTTTAGGCGATTTAAACCACCGCATAAGTTCAGATCCCATTTCATCCAAACCATGATTCGTAATTGGATTCCCTCCCGTTAATGTGAGAGCCGTAAAAGGTCCAACGCCCAGCCCCAGAGATTTTTGTGCAACGGCATCAATTTCTTTCACGGTTCCGTAACCTTTTTCCAGACATAAAATTGCCGTTTGGCAAAGACCTTCAAAAATGGGATCCACTGCATAACCATACGAACTTTTTACTTCAATGGGGACTTTCCCGATGGATTCATAAAATCCCATGAGTATCTGAGTTGTAGATGAATTTGTATGTTTACTTGGAATGATTTCTACTACGGGATTTCTTTCAGCAGGAAAGAAATAGTGGGTGACCAAACAACGTGATTTATTTTGAATGTTTTGGAAAATAACTTCAGGTCTCATATGCGAAGAGTTGGATAAAAATAAACAATCATTATCGCAAATATTTTCTACTTGATTAAATATAATATTTTTGATTTTCTCATCTTCTGTTGCTGCTTCTAGTATAATATCTGACCCGGCGATATCTTGGTAATTAGTTGTGAAAGAAATGCTATTTATCATAGCATCAGCCATTGTTGGCTTAAAGGCACCAGTATCAATGCCCTTTTGGATTTTCTTTTCTATTTTGGTTTTTGCATTTTCTATTGCTTTATCTGCAATATCCACTAAAATCAATTTTACATTATGGTTTGCAAAGACTTTAGAAAAATGGAGACAAATATCTGGACCAATTTGCCCAGCACCAATAATTGATAATTTTGATACTGTAAGATGTTTAAATATGTAACTCATGGCTTTAGTAATTTCATTACTATTTTAAGAATTAATGATTTGTCTTCAATTTATCGATTACCATAATTCGAATTATTTTCCTATAATACGATATTAAGATAATGAAGACTGAATAAATAAATTATGTATTGTTTTGATACAAAAGCAATACATAATTCGCATGTTAACTATTTACAAGCGAACAATGTGTTAAAAGATGTATGATAGATGTAATTTCATAATCGGCCTCAAATTTGGAGTTTTTTATTTGCATATTTTCACCACCAACCAGATAACATGAAAAAATTCCAGCTTTGCAAGCTGCTTCAATATCATTATAGGAGTCGCCTACAAAAACAATCTTCTTTGTATTTGCATTCAGCTTTTCTATTGCAGAATTCAATCCTTCAGGATCCGGTTTTAGGCGGGTAACATCATTGCGTGTAATAATAACATCAAATATTTTTGATAGTTTGAATTTATCCAAGGCTTTTAAAATAGCTCTTTCACCAATATTTGTCACCAAACCCAATTTAAAACTATCCTCTTTTAATTCATTTAATACTTCCATAGTATGAGGATGCAATTGCCATCTGGTTAAGGCATCAGAATCATAAAAATCAAATATGGAAGAAACAATGCTCAAAATCTTTGATGATTGTATATCCTTTGCGCATGGATCCAATTCTATAGATTTATTAAAAATGTGAGTATAACTTGGATTTATTCCAAATAAGCTTGAAGGGTAACCTGCGTTTTCGAGAGCAACAATTACTTCTGATACAGCCTGATCTAATTGCCATTGAAAATCTACGAGCGTGCCCTCGAAATCGAATATGACTGTATTAATCCTATTCATTAAATATTTTAATTTGAAAATCGGAACGCTGAAATAATTGTAACAATTCTTAACGCTGTTCGTTATCTAATTCAACTATATCTGAAATATTTATTTCCAGCATTTTAATACTTGCAAGAATGCGGGTTATATTTTTTTGAAGTGCCGGAAATCGTTCAGATTGATCCATTAATAGTTCAGATGTTCTTTTCAACTGTTTGATTTCTTTGTCAACTTCAGACAAATTTATTTTTTGACTCATTTTCTTAAATCCTTAAAGCGTTTTGCCTTAACAGGATATCTTGGAAGCTCCCCATATTGACAAAATTCTATTTCATAATTCAGGTTTGTTTTTAGTCTCAGTTGATCGGACAACTTTGATTTTATTTTATCCATTTCTTCTGAAAAATTTTGTACAAATTCCACCTGTAATGTTATCTTATCCCGATCATTAATTTTTTCCACTTTTAGTTCATAATCATTGCCTAATCCTTCAATCCCTCTCACAACATTCTCAACTGAAGACGGTGAAAAAAGAACGCCCTTCACCTTAGTAATATCATCGGTTCTACCGACCACACCTCCCTTAATCAATTTGGACGTTCTGCCGCATGTACATATTTTTGTATCCCATTCAATAATATCTTTTGAATCAAATCGAATACAGGGTTGCGCCTGCCGATCCAAGGCGGTAATAATCATTTTTCCCCTGACTCCCGGTGTTTCAATCGCTTCGCCTGTTTCCACATCCACAATTTCTACGAGGAAAAACGCATCATTTACATGCATGGATCCCGGTTGTTCAGTGCATTCAAAAGACCAGGCTCCTATTTCTGTTGCACCGGCATGATCATATACTTTCGCTCCCCACGCATCTTCAATACGTTTCTTGGTTGAGGGAATACTTGCTCCCGGTTCTCCCGCACAGGTAATTATTTCTATTGATAAATCAGCAGGGTTCAACTTCATTTTGTTGATAGCTGTATCCGCCATTCCAAGCATATACGTAGGAGTTCCCATCATGGCTGTGGGATTCAATTCTTGTATTTTCAAAATTCGGGCACGAGTATCCAGTACGCCTCCCGGTACAACTTCACACCCGATTTTTTCTGCGCCGTAATGTCCGGCCCAAAATGCAACAAAAACATTATAACCAAAGGGAATAAAGACTCTGTCTTTTGGGCGATATCCTTGTGCCCACAACAACTGAGCCCAGCATTCCGCCCACCATTCCCAATCCTGCCACGTATCCGGCTGATAAACTGGTTGTCCTGTCGTTCCGCTGGTTTGCCGGTAGGCAGTTACTTCATTCAATGGCACACATAATGCATCACCGTATGGGAAGGGTTCTTTCCCTTGAATATCTCTCATCATAGATTTTTCTACCGTAGGTATTTGTTTGATATCAGAAAATGATTGAATATCTTTCGGTTTGATGCCATCATTATCATATAAGGTACGGTGAAATTTGGAATGCTCGTAAGCCCATGAAAAAATCCGTTGAAACTTTTTCAATTGCAGCTTGCGAATTTTTTCATAAGGGAGAGTCTCAAGAACAGGATTCCAATATATAGATTGGTTACTCATAATTAAAGTTAATCACCCCAACGACGGAAGAGGTCATGTTCAATCTCCAAATAATCCAAAATTTTCCCCACAGTCTGATTGATGATATCATCAATCGTTTTAGGGTAATGATAAAATGAAGTCACTGGAGGTAAAATATGGGCTCCGTTGTCAGCCGCCAGGGACATCAATCTTAAATGCCCTTTATGCAGTGGAGTCTCTCGCACGACCAACACTAATTTTCGTTTTTCTTTCAAGGTAACATCTGCCGCACGAACAATGAGATTTTCCGAATAAGAATTTGCAATCCCGGACAATGTTTTTATTGTGCATGGAACAACCACCATACCATCAACCAAAAAAGAACCGCTGGCTACTTTCGCTGCCATATTTTTATGATCGTAAACATATGATGCCATTTTTTTCACTTCATCAATATTATAATCTGTTTCAATTTGTATATTTTTCTCACCAGAATTTGAAATTATAAGATGTGTTTCAACATTCTTTTCACTCAATACAGACAATAGCCGTACACCATAAACAACACCGCTGGCTCCAGAAATTCCCACTACTATTTTTTTAGACATATTATTCTCTATTTATTATTTTCAACTACTTTGATAATTCTAAAGAAACTAATTCAGCAATTATGTTTCCATTCTCAAGTACTTTTTTTATACCATCTTTATCGATATTGTCCCAATGCGCCCCTGCAGTTACAACTACATTTGATTTCGTTGACAATGCTATTTTTTGAGCAATTGGTTTGACTAAATGATCTTCCATATGCCCCGGGAAACAAATGACTGAAGTAGTAGCATTATTTTTTTCAGGATTTACAATGCTTACTTGTGATTGTCCAGCTGAAACGGCGCCTATGTGAGGTTTATCCCCACCCCACACTGCAATTAAAATATCCTTACCGATAATGTGAACACTGGCTTCTAAATCAAATGAGCCCGTTTCAGTTTGTACAAAAAATTCTTTACAGGATTTATTCATTACATTTTGGTTTGATTCCATTCCTGAAATAACTGATGAAATACGTTTACTGCTTCTTTCCCAAATTCTGGAGTATTCAGATGAAGATTCACATCTTTAACAGGAATATTTGGATTAAGTAAGAATTTAAGTTCTTCCATAAAGGCAGCGTCTGCAACAGGATCAAAAAGGGCATGACCGACTTCATCCAATGAACTCCAACCTTTCAAGGGATTTAGAATTGCACACGGGGCTTCAGAGATATTCAAACGACGTGCAATAATTGCAGCCATCTCTTTCAATTCATCAGCATTGGTTCTGACTTCAATACGCAATTTATCAATTATAGCCTGTGGACGATCTTTGTATTTTTCCAGAAGATCTTGTCTGCCACCAACACTAATCATATCCAAACCTGATGGGGCAATGACTTGAGGAATTCCTACTTCAGATGCGGCGATTATTCGATCATCTCCGGCAGCACAGTTTCCATCCAATAATTGTTCACCGACTCCTCGGCTTACAAAATCAATAACACCTTGAAACCAACCCTCACGAATTAATTCATCCATCGCTCTATCGCCTCGTCCCTGAGCATGACATGGAACAGGAATATATTTTTTATCTCGCAAATAATGAATGGATGGTTCCACGGCACGTTCAGCAAAACCAAATGAAGTTAAAGCAATTACAGGTTGTTCAAAATCCACTTCCCAACCTGGCGACAAGTCAACCATACCACAGATAGCACCAACTGCATTAACCAATTGAGTTTTTAAAATGGGATTAATTTCTACAACATCCACAACTGTATTCAACATCGTAATATCTTTTGTCCCAACGTACTTCCCGACATATTTTGGATGTCCTGCCATACTTGATGCCATCAATTTCGGCATACCAAATGGCATAGACTTCATGATGCTGGTGGAGACGAGTGAAGATGTACCTCCACCTACACCGAGAATACCGTGAATTTTCCCATCATCAAGAAGATTATTTGCAATTTTTGTTGCACCGGCAATTTGATTATCCGTCGCTTTTTGTCGTTCTGTTCTATACAGCCGGCGTATTTTTTGAATATCATCAATCCCACCTGCTTTAGCAACTTCTTCGCAAGTAATATCACCCATGAAAAATGGTTCTTGTTCCATACTGAAATCAAGAAGGATAGCATTTAGCCCCCGAGATTGAATCAATTCTTTGACAAATTTAAACTCAGTTCCTCGAGTATCGAGGTTGGCAATGATCAGGACCGTTTTTTTCAAAACCGGCGATCTATAATCCTAGCTCGGACCATCTCCCCTTAACCCTTTCTACCACATCTGGATCCAATTCAATGGGTTTAGGTTTATCTTTCCATTCATAGGGAATGGTTGCATCCAGCAGCAGCCTGCCTGTGATTTCACGGGCACTGATGGGTAGAGATGGATCGAGGGGGGTGGATCTGCCGCGCTTGATTACCTGGCTCCGGTTCGGCTGAAAACGGAAACTTAGGGCATACATGACTCTGGGAATGTCCCACGGATCCACATCTTCATCTACGACGATAACTGTTTTTAGGCCATAGGCACCCATTTCCGTTGATATGGCTGCTGTTAATACTTGATCAACATGGCCGGGATACATCTGCTTCATGGAAATAATGGCTAGGAATCTGCCGGAACCTTCCGGAGGACAATAACAGGACTTCAACCCTGGAATTTTCATGGCATTCAATTGCTGCCATAAGGTTGCACCGTAAGAAAGGGCCATGGTCATGTGAGTGTCTGTAACAGCGCGTCCCACAGTTGTACCGTGGTGAATCGGGTTATTCCGATGGGTAATACATGTTACCTGAATAAAGTTCCTTGGGTCTGTACCCACCCCTGAATAATAACCGGTATATTCACCAAAAGGTCCTTCTTCATAGAATCCTTCCGGGTCAACATATCCTTCTACAACCATTTCAGCAGTGGCAGGTATTGGGAGATCAACTGTTTCACCCTTAATAACTTCGATTGGTTGTCCTCGGAGTGCTCCTGCAACATCATATTCAGAAACAAAGGCTGAAACCCGTGATGCCCCCAGGATGAACAACAAGGGATCACAGCCGGAAACAGAGGCTACCGGCATTTTCTCACCCAGGGCCTGGTATTTTTTCAGCATGATATCTGCGTGTTTCCCCTTGATAAACTGAGTACCAATTTTGTCTTTTTCAAATAACTGGCTTCTATACGTACCTAGGTTTACCCAACCGGAATCAGGATCTTTGGTAATAATAAAATGTGCCGTACCATAATAGGGGCCACCGTCCAAAGGATAATAGTGCGGTATTGGGAATTTATACAAATCTATATCATCACCTAATAGAATATTTTCTTTGCAAGGAGCTTTGTCAACCCACGTTGGTGGAATGAGTGTTTCACCCCGTTTTGCCCACGAATCGTACAAATCAAAAAGTGTCGAATCTCGCGGTTGTTCCATGATAAATGCAAGGCGTTCTTCCGTCGTGCATACACTTGTAATCACGGGGGAACTATACCCCTTTATATTTTCAAAAAGAAGGGCAGGCCCCCGTTCTTCTTCATTCAGCTTAGCTATATGAGATAGTTCCAAATAGGGGTCAACTTCTGCAGTAATTCGTTTGACCAATCCAACTTTTTCACCTTGCTCAATAAAATCTCGCATGTCTTTCATATTTCTGTTCCTTTTTTTGTGTTTGTTATTGTGAAAAGGCTATAGCCTAGCCTTCTATCATTGTATTTTTATTCGTTTCGATCCTCTATCCATCATGATTTGGTAACTACTTTTACCGCCCAAAATCGGCATACTTTGTTTCTGACTCCACACTGTTTCCGGACGGCTCTGGACAATGAATAAATTTTCTGGAAAAGGGTTATCTTTATCAATAGACCATTCAATGTCCTGAGGACTGCCGTAATGGTCTTCAATTATTTTTGCAATTCTAACTAGTTCCTGAACTTCATCATCGATCAGACACCGCTCTAGCTGCATTTCTTCATCAACATCTATATGTACCACCTCATCCTTTCCAGAATCATATACGCATTGAATATGTTTTTGGGAGATTGTTCGCTCATTTATTTCCTTGGTGACCTTATCCACGATAAATTTATCGGGGTTTACATAACCGCCTACAACTGTCTCCCCAAAGCCCCAGCTGCCTTCAATCACAATCTTGGAGAGATCACCGTTGGTCGGGTCGAGAGTGAACATCACACCGGAAGTTTTTGCGCTAACCATTTTTTGTATCCCCACACTAATCAATACATCCTCATGGGAAAAATCATTCTTGATTCTGTAACTGATGGCCCGGGAAGTAAACAGGCTTGCCCAGCATCGTTTTACATTGACCATGACCTGGGCGATGCCGATGGTCCAGAGATAAGTGTCTTGTTGTCCTGCAAAGCTGGCTGTGGGTAAATCTTCCGCCGTGGCGCTTGAGCGAACAGCTACGGGAATATTGCAATCATGATATTCCTGACTCAAAGCTTCGTATCCCTTTTCGATGGCTTTTTGTGTTTCCACAGGCATGGCGGTTTTCACAATCAGTGACCGGATTTTCTCACTCACCTGATCCAGTGCTTTTATGTCCTCCGGATCCATGTGCACGAGAGCGCCATAGATATTATCGATAATTCCGGTGGCAGTAATGAAGTTGAGGTAGGCGTCTGTTGTGACGGCAAACCCGTGGGGTACACGAATTCCCGCTTTAATCATTTCTCCTAAACTGGCATTTTTTCCACCAACTAAATTCAGAGAACCTTTATCTACATATTTGAAATCAATTACATGCTTCATGTTTAACTCATTGGTTTTTTATTACCGGTAACACCGATTGATTTATGATTGGAAAACTATCATCCAAGTCCTGTTTCATATCGGACGAGGAGAAAGAGGATTGGATAAATCACCAATCCTCTTTTCCTTTTTATACTTTATCTACGCAGCCCTTTCCACGATTGTAACTTCGCCAGTATCACCATCGACTCGGATAGTATCACCAGTCTTGATTGCCGATGTGGCAATTCCCGTACCTGTTACTGAAGGAATTCCATATTCACGACAGACAATTGCAGCATGACTTGTTAATCCGCCAATATCAGTAACGGCTGCTTTTATCTTAGTGAATATTGGAGCCCAAGAGGGATTTGTAGAGGCACAGACGAGTATATCGCCGGGTTGAACATCCACAATATCTTTCAAGAGCTTGAGTACTTTAGCAGGTCCTTCCGCAAAACCGGCAGAAGATGCGAAACCTTTAATTTCTGACACGTCTGCTCCAGCTACAGCATCGACACCTTTAAGCCAATCTTGAACTCTGTCAGTAGTAATACCCCACAACATAACTGTAAAAGGTTCTGCTACTTCTTCCGGAGGAATACCAAGTGCCGGTTGAGGATTCCATTTTTTGGCAGCTTCAAGGATTTTCCTGCGTTTTGCGACCGTGGCCTTGTAATGTTCACTTCTCATAGGAATATCCACACCCAATGCCCAACCGGTTGATACCTCGGTAAGTAGTTCTGGAATCTCATAGCGGTTGAACATGAAGATATCATCCACTTCATCCAGCATGTCGCAGTTTACCAGTAGTTGACCGAATTCCCTTACCTTAGCGTACCAGATCGTATGAAACCAATGCTCTACCCAGAACAGATGGTCTTCCGCATAGCGGTAAATAGACCGGATATTATTGTAGGTGTCCTCAAACGTTTTTTTGTCTTCATCGGTTTTGATCAGGGCGCGGTATTCAGCTACGATCTCATCCCGTTCCTTTTCGATTTTATCCAGGGAACGTTCAATCGTTTCGCCATTGTCAAGCTGTTCCAGATAGCTCTTGATATAACCAAAAGGAATGTCCAGATTTGTAATCCAGCTTCCTTCATGATGATACCAGCCACTACCGCAGGAAACAAAGAACCAGGGGGTTTTCACATTGTTAAAATGTTCCAGCCAGTCCTTACCGTCTTTCAGGCTCTCCAGCTGTTCTATTTTCTCATTCGCGGAGCCATCTCCTTTCAAGATATCTGCCACACCGCTCTGGGAAAAAGCTTTCCTAGCAAGTTGACAGAGTTCCTCTTCAGGGCGAAACATGGCAACGTTAGCACCTGCAACCATTTTACCAATGGAACTTTCACTGATTCCTGGGAAAAGTCCTCTAGCAACATCGACGAACATCAGGTATGCTAGATAGGACAGATTCAGCATCTCAAAATGATATTGCCAGCCCTTGAACATCATATTCACAAGCCGGTCAAAACCTTCTATGATGTCGTAGGAAACATAGTATCCTTTTGGAGCGGGCAGGACTTCTTCTTCCGATATGAACTCCGGCAGTTCCGTAGGTATCTTTAGCTCGTCCATCTCTTTCCCAAGAGCCTTGAATTTTACCAGCCATTTTTCCCACAACTCGTCATAGTTTTGGAAAACAGGAAACACCCGAGCCCCAAAACGCTCTGCCTTTGCTCCCTGAACTTCATCTGGGGGCGGAGCGATAGCTGCGATGTATAAATAACAACCAACCATACGCTGAGCGATTCCTTGGGCCGGGGGAATACAAAAAACCCGGGTTGTGTATTGGGATAGGGATATCTGCCAGGCTTCTTGGAAGATATGATCCAGTGGCGGAATAGCTTCCGGTGCATGAATCTTGTCCTGAAACCAAAACTGATTCTTTTCCCATTCTTCTCTATCGCCGGAAAATAACTGATGCGAGGGATACATGTCCTCCCATCCTTTGAGTTCAGCTGGGACCTCAAACTCATGAGGGTCCGGGAACCTTCCTTCTGTTTTATTTGTCATCGTAGGTTTCTCCTTGCTTTGTTTGTTTTCATTATTAAAATAATGCTCTACATATTTTTTTAATCATTTCTGAATACTTTTCCTTCCGTTTCTTTTACTATAGCTAGCTTTACTTTTTCGATTTAGTCATGAAAAACATAATGTGACTCATACGGTCGAATTTAGATATTTTGATCAAATTATCTTGTATTAGAATAAAAAAAAGCTTACTCTAAATATTATCTATACCACCATTGATTTTTAATATTTATTACAAATTTCATGCTTTAGCTAACTCATTTTCGAGGATAATGTCCGCCAATCTCTGTTGTTATTTTCATTCCAGTATTTAATATAGCTTTTGATATTTCAATTTTGCGTCCCATCATCCTTCTTTTCAATCCTGATATACTTATGGCAGCAACAGGCTGCTCATTTATGTCAAAAATAGTTGTTCCCACACAGTAAACATCATCTGCGAACTCTTCTTTATCATAGCTAATGAAATATTTTTTAACTTTCTGCAAATCTTTACGTGATTCACTTTCCGTTATAAT
>Ga0209360_1000160_pt1 | contig 60405 bp, 50 predicted proteins | sample SaaInlV_130m_DNA_3_FD_184651 | JGI IMG/M metagenome (GOLD analysis project Ga0209360, IMG submission 184651) | Marine microbial communities from expanding oxygen minimum zones in the Saanich Inlet - SI037_S3LV_130m_DNA (SPAdes) (version 2) | ecosystem: Environmental > Aquatic > Marine >... | reverse complement strand
ATACAAGACAATACTGTTAAAGTTGTTAAGGGTAAGACTAATTTAGTTGAAAATAAATGAAATGAGTTGTTGACATTACAATAAAGATTTGTTATAATGTATGTGTAAGTTAGTTAATTGAAGAGGTTTATATAATATGTATATGAAGAAAGAGATTATTTTACTAGTAATCAAACGTAATAGAGCACGTAAATTGAAATTCCCTATTCCAGTAGCAGATTTATCAGCCGCATATGATGAGTTAGTTTCTAAGAAATTGTATCAAAGAAGACCTGATGCATTCTGTCTTGCTGTTGAATCAATGGCACTTGAAGTGATTGCATTAGAAAAGGCTTATCGTTCAGAGGCACAAGAAATTTACAATTAAATGAAATGAGTTCTTGACATGGATGTCTATTTTTGTTATAATGTATGTGAAAGTTAATTAATTGAAGAGGTTTATATAATATGAGAAAGATTGAGAAAGTTGTTGACTATTTATTGTCTAATAACCCAGAGAAGACTGTTTATTCTCGTAAAGAGCTTAATAAAGCGTCTGAGACTGTCACAGGAACTGGATTGGCAGGAGCTATGTTTAAGATGTTAAATGCTGTTGATCGTGGTACATATGACATTACAGGTGTCATAGTTCCTCTTAGAACACCGAAAGTGCAAACAGAGGTACCGTCTGTTGAAAAGACCATTGTCCGTGAAGTAAGAAAGACTGTTCTTGTTGATGCTTTTGTTCCTTCATATATCCCTCAAGTTGATCCTAATTTTGTCAAATGGGGAGCTTATAAAGATGTATTAAAGATCATTAAATCAGAGTTCTTTTACCCCATCTTTGTTACTGGTCTTTCTGGTAACGGTAAGACGATGATGGTTGAACAAGCAGCTGCTAATGCTAAACGTGAATTCATTCGTGTTCAGATTTCACCAGAAACAGATCAAGATGATTTAATTGGTGGTTTCCGTCTTGTTGAAGGTGAGACTGTTTTTGAGAAAGGTCCTGTTGTTAAAGCGATGGAACTTGGTGCAATTTTGTTAATTGATGAGATTGACCGCGGTTCTAATAAGATTATGGCACTTCAGGGTGTTCTAGAAGGTAAGCCAATTGTTATTAAAAAGACAGGTGAGTTGATTGAACCTAAGCCTGGTTTTAACGTTATTGCTACTGCCAATACAAAAGGTCAGGGTTCAGAGTCAGGTAAGTTTTCAGCCGCTACAATCATTGATGAAGCGTTCTTAGAGAGGTTTACTATCACTATTGAACAACCATTTGCCCCTGTTGTTACAGAAGAAAAGATCTTAATGAACCACATGAAAGCATATGGTAAAGTTGATTCAGAGTTTGCTAAATTGTTAGTGTCATGGGCGGACGGTATCCGTAAAACGTTTTATGATGATGGTGTTGATGATGTTATTTCGACTCGCCGTTTAGGTCATATTGTTCAGACATATGCTATCTTTGAAGATCGTATGAAGTCAATTGATTTAGCTATTTCACGTTTCGATGAGGATACTAAGAATACGTTTAAAGAGTTATATACCAAGTTCGATGCTAATGTTAATGCAGAGCAAAATGAAGAAATTGATCATACTATTTAAAAATAAATGAAATGAGTTCTTGACATGGATGTCATCATTTGTTATAATGTATATGAAAGTTAGTTAATTGTAAAGGAGAAAAATGAATATGCAAAATCTTCCGTGGATAATTTATATGATACTTTATTCAATTAGAGTACCTATTAGATTTGTTGCTAGATTTTTTGGTTATAATATACAATTCGATATCATACCGGATGAGGATTATGATGAATGGAAAATGTATGAAGAAAGAGGACAAGAGGAAACAGTTGAGATTGACGGTATTGTTTATAATGTTAATGATTTACGGAGTGAAGATTCATTAGTAGGTGAACTGGTTATGGTTGATGTTAAGTCAGATCGTTACTATAAACAGTATGGTATGGTATTTGAAGATAAAGATGATTATTTACTTAGAGTTAAATTAACAAATGGAGTTATGACCACTTATCATGTTCATAACTTGGCACTAGTAGTACCAAAAGGAGAAGAAGATGAGTAAATTAGTAGACGAACGTTATGATATAATTAAGGAAATTGCTGAAAAGAATAATGAGAAAAAGAAGTTAAAAGAGAAAGAAGTTAAAGCTGCAGTCGCGTTAAAACAAAAGCGAAAACGACGAATGACTGATAAAGAAGTAGAAAATTTAGCGGCATTTGTAAACTTTAATTCTGATACACACATATCATTTGATGGTACAAATGATGCGAATGAGATCACTGAAGAAGTATCTATTATGGATGCATATGAGGAGAGTAGAGATGAATAAAGTTCGTGAGGCGACAAAAGAAGAAGTAATGGGTCAAGAGTTTATTGATCTATCTAAAGAAGATTTTATTAAAAAGTATGGTACACTTCGGTATGATTCTATGCAGTATATGTTCTATACAGCTGCTGATGAAATGGCAGATGAGTATATAATGGGTCCTGGAGGTCACTAAAATGGAAGAAGCAACAGCATTAAGAACTCACTATGATTCAATGAAGTATGAGCTGTCTCAAGGTTTATGTGAAGTTACATTCACTAAGATTAATGGAGATGAGCGTATTATGACCTGTACTACAGACCTTGGTGCTATTCCGGAAGGTAATAGACCTAAGGGCACTGGTAAAGTGGATAAAGAGAATACTAATATATCCGTATGGGACACTAACGCAGAAGGATGGAGGAGCTTTAAAACAGAGAATGTTACTAAGTTTACAGCACTTCGGTATACAGCTGAAGAAGTAGTATGTGGTGAAATCAAACCATTACTTGACATTTGATGTAAAATATAGTATAATGTATGTATAAATTAAATAATCCCTGTTAGCTCAGTTGGTAGAGCAGATGACTGTTAATCATCATGTCCGTGGTTCGAGCCCACGACAGGGAGCCATTATTAAGGAAACTATATTATGAGTAAAACAAAAGTAAGAGCTAAGTGGGCTACAGATTTAATTGAGCCTGAACTAGATAATAATTATACACAAGGGGAATTGATATCTGTATTGAATTGGTATAATGTAATGACTGATTCTAAGACCCTTGTTAAATATCTTAATACATACCTTAAAGAGATTAAATCAGATAAGGTATTAACATCTTCTGTCTCACAGCAAACCGCAGGGGCTATAGCACGTCTGATTACTAGAGGTCTTGGAGATAAAAAACTTCAAGAATGGATGGATAATTGGGTAGCCCGATTAGATACTAAAGTTGTTGTACCTCCTACTGTTAAAAAAGTTGTCTCTATTCAAGAACGAACTGCTATTAAACTTAATGATTATATTACGGGTTTAGACAATGCTTTTGAGAACTTTATAGAGTCTGATTTTAAGATGAAGTTCAATACTGAGAAATACTTGGCAGACTCAAATGTTAAAGCATCTTATATTCGAGAGATTAATATGTGGGCATCAAATGTCCGTAACGAATATGTATTGTCTAAAACCCTCCCTATTATGAAAGAAGGTTATTCAACCTATACTACACCACAAAAGAACAAGGTTATCAAATTTTTTGATAACATGATTGATTCATTAGAGAAGTATAAAGTAGCTGTAACACCAGTCCGCAAAAAGAAAGTAGTACCTGCTTCTAAAGCTGTTTCAAAAGTAAAGTATGCTAAAGCATTCCCTGAGCTTAAACTTAAATCTGTTGATCCTGAGAAACTAATAGGTTCTAAAGAGGTTTGGTTATATAATACAGCAACTAAGATGCTTAGTTATTATACGTCTCTTGATGGAATGACTGTTGGAGGGAGTACATTAAAGGGTTTTGATTTTTCAGAGCAAAGACGTTTAAGAACACCAGAAAAGCAGCTTAAACTCCTGACCTCTATGAGAAAGGGGCAATGGATTATCAGATTCACTACCATGGCTAAGACTGTTAGAACAAAGGGGTCAGGTAGACTAAATAACTCTACTATCATTTTAAAGGTATTCTAATGGCTAATATAATCGAAGCAGCACTTCAATCAAAACAAGTAAAACAAAAGCAGTTTTCTGACTCAACAGAAAAACTAATCATGTCTAATGGTGGGGATGTAATAGATGCGATTCTGATGACATGTGAAAAGTACTCTATTGACCCATCAGATGTATCAAAATATCTATCAAAACCCTTAAAAATTAAGTTTGAAGCATATGCAGCTAACCTTAGACTAATCCCTAAAGGAAATGAACTACCTATATGAATACTAATTTCGCATATAATAAACCTGAGCGAGCACCTTTTACAGCAAAGGCAGTGTACGAATCATTTAAGATATATCAGGCTCTCAAGTTACATTTTGATTGTGACTCTAACTATAACGCAGTTCGGTATAACTTCAAAACTACAGTATCACCTAAGGCCTTTATTAAGCGTAAGGATAGGTTTAAATATAATTATGCTATTAAGCACCATACTAACAATATTAAAGAGTTTTACACCTATAACTTCTTAGAAGGTGTTAATTGGGTTGGAGATATGACCTCAATTAACTATGATAAACATAATAAGGTTCGTGAGTCATTACTATATACATTCAAAGAGGATATGTTTAGATTGTCTGAGATTGATAATAGTTTAGATGTTTGGTTGAGATGTGATACAGATGATGTAGAGAATCATAGAGAATCTAAATATGGTAAAAAGATCAGTATACCTCCTATTTTAAAGGAAACATCACCTGCACTTGAATCTATTGTTATCTTAAATAAACTTACAGGATTTGTTGAGGCGTCAGAAAAGGAATATAAGGATTATACTGTATATAAATCATTAGCTCATAGAATAAAACGATACTCAGACTTAATGAACGTTCCGGATATTGATAAATATAAAGATGTGGTTTTAAACACATTCGAGTAAACGAAATGAATATACCAGGAATGCGTAGTAACGATAAAGATAGAATAGCAAGAGAAAAGGAACGTATAGAGATATATCGAGAATTTTTTGAGAAATGGAAAGTTGGAATAGGAACTAAGGTTCATGTTAAATATGATGAGCATCAGTTTAAAACTACTGATCTAGGTATCATTAATGATATTATATCATCTGAATTAGCTCATATCAAATTCCCAGAAAAGAAAGGTGGTGGTGGCACATTCCACATGGAAAACCTAGTACTTGACATTTAGAGTAAAATAGTGTATAATACATAGTATATAAAAATAGAAGTTCGTCTTATCTTCTTTAAAATTTGACAACATATTGTAATATAATTTAAATACGAAAGGAGAGTAATATGTCATTTTCAGCAATGAAAAAGAACAGAAAAGCACAGATTGATGGTTTAGTTAAAGCAGCTGAGTCAGCATCTGGTAATAAGAATAATGATTGGGATAAGGATTCCGATAAGTACTGGAAACCTGTTGTTGATAAGTCAGGTAATGGGTATGCAGTATTTCGTTTCTTACCAGCTGCAGAAGGTCAAGAGGTTCCGTGGATTCGCTATTGGGATCATGGATTCCAAGGACCTGGTGGAATGTGGTACATTGAGCGTTCTCTTACCTCTATTGGTAAACAAGATCCATTATCAGAGATGAATACAGTTCTATGGAACTCTGGTCTTGATTCGGATAAAGAGTTAGTTCGCCAACGTAAGCGCCGCCTTCATTATGTGTCTAATATCTACATTGTATCGGATCCAGCAAATCCTGCTAATGAAGGTAAGACTTTCATGTATGTATATGGTAAGAAAATCTTTGACAAGTTAACTGAGGCTATGCAACCTGAGTTTCCTGATGATGTACCAGTTAACCCATTTGATTTTTGGGGTGGTGCTGATTTTAAATTGAAGATTCGTAAAGTTGAGGGTTATCGTAATTATGATCGTTCTGAGTTTGGTGATGTATCTGAATTCTTAGGTGGTGATGATGTTAAATTAGAAGGAGTTTATAATTCTCTTTACGATCTTGAAGAATTTAACGGTGATTCACAGTATAAAACCTATGATGAGTTGAAGACTAAATTGGCACGTGTATTAGGAACTACAGTTCCAAGAAATACAGCAGAATCAGTTGAGTTGGATGAAGTTGCAGCACCCGCTTCAACACCAGAAGAGGCACCTGCACCAGCAGCTACTTCTACGGATGATACGTTATCATACTTTGCTAAGTTAGCCCAAGAGGGTTAATTATGTAATACTAAAGTTCAACTACAGTATTACATAGAAAGGGGTCTTAATTGACCCCTTTTTTATGCCTATCGATTCATATACGCAGTGAATCCCATATAAGCACCAACAACAGATGCTTGACCCATGTAAAATAGACCAAGTAGATCACCTAGTGCATCGACACGTTCTACAGATACTAAAGGTGTAAACAGTATACCAGTGAATACAATCATGCCAAACATAGACATCCATGCCATTTTCTTTTGGGAATCAAGTTTCTCTTCTTTAAGTTCTATGTTCATTATACGTTCACGGCGATCAACTTCTGTTTTAGTTAATTTACCGTCATTATCTATATCATACTTACTAAATATTTCCATTTATCTACTCCTTATATCATAGTGTAGAGGCTGTGCGCCATGAAAGATCATTATTATTCCGACTTTTCGCTTTTGGTTTTTCATTAACATTATATGTAAATTTCGTTGAAGAGTCTGAGATATTATTTTGATAGTTTTTAACCGCATCCGACCTAGATGCCTTGTCTTGGTTATATTCTTCTTGTAGTAATTTTTTATTTTCAGCTTGTTTCTCTGATACAGAGTTCCTTTTAATAAATTTCGGACCTGTATGTCCTGGTGTACCCCAAAGAGGGTCAACCATAGTATCCGAATTAGTTGTTACTGTAGGTACTGACTTCTTATCTAGCTGTTGTGTAGAAGTATCCATTGATACCTCATTCCCTCCATAGAATGACATCATCTTTTTAATATCATCCGGTACAAGATAATCAAAAAATAAGTTTTTTATAAGCTTCCATGCATCAAGAACAAAATTACTAAGGAAATTGACAATACCTCCTTTACCATCTAGTCCTATTAGAATTTGTTTAACACCGTTCATCATTTTATCAGATGCTATACCCATCTCCTCAGGTGTTTTTGCAGAAAAGAAACCAAAAAATCCATCAATAAAAGATACAAATCCCAGAAATGTATCAGATATTGCCACAAGCCCATTAAGCATAGTGTTACCAAGGAAATCACCTACATGAAGTGCAAACGTGTGGAGTCCACCGATAAACTCACCAAGATTTCTTGTAAAGTTGTCCCAATATTCTAGAGCCTTACCTTCTGTAAATCGTTCTTTAAGTTGTTTTATTTTTTCTCCAAATTGCCCTGCAGATAAGAGTTCAAGAAACCCAGCTATAGCTAATACTCCAGTAACACCTGCAAGTAACGCAAGAATACCTTTCCCACCCTTTATTAATCCGGCCTTAGATAATTTGGAAGTCTTTCCGGGTGTACGTCTAAGCTCAGTTGTTGCATTAGCTAAATCATCCCCCCTATTCTTTCTAAGATCATCCATTCTAATAGCAGTATTCAGTCGGTCTTCTTTAATTTCACCAGTAAAGAATTTTCTGGCCATTCTGTTAGTATCCCCTTCTTCTTGAAGGCCTTTCTCTCGAATTTTGTTGAATACTGTTATTTCATTAACATCTTGACCTGAAGCTGCTACCTCAATAAAAATGTTATCTAGTTTTCTCTCCTGTCTTTTTGTAAGATAACTCTTATAGTCTTCTTGTTTTAGATTAGTACCTGAAAAATCATTAAAGAGTTTACGAATATCTATTAGTACATCAGCAATAATGGCAAGATTTCTATCCATTTTAACTTGTCTTTTGTCATTCATCTCACCGAATTTTACTCTTGACTTCTCTGCTTTATCGTCATCATCAAACTCTTTTAGCCAACCATATGACGACACACCTAAGCTCAAAAGATCCGTACCACGTCTTTTATCTTCTAATTCAAAAAGTTCCTTAGAATTTGCTGTTTGCATTCTATCAAAGAACTCTATAGAATCAAATGAACTTGAGAGTTCTTTAGAATAACTCATTTGATTAGAATTTTGTGTCTTTAACTCGTCAAGTACACTATTAAAAGTAGCATCTGCCATATCTTTACTTCCTATTTAATCTTTCGTTTTCTTCTTCTATAAAACTAATAAGCATTTGTGTATATACTTCCCTTTCCCAAGGTATCATAGACTCTAACTCGGTTAGAGAATAGTTATAATGCTGCATCATAGCAAAATTTGTAGAATAATAATGCCGAAGTGATGTATGAGAAAGGGTTATTAAAAAAAATTGTGGATACCTTCTAATACAACATCTTGCTTATCTTTACACTTATGACAAGTAAATGTCCTTTTTAATGTCGTTTTAGGGACATTAGCTAGAAATCCTGTAACCTTTTCAAACTGATCTGAGGAAAATGATTCAACAAATTCCGTTAATTCAGTTTCCGATGTATCGGCCGATTCATATATAATATCCCCCTCATATATGTAATCGATACAATGTGTAAGTTTAGTTATAATATCAGAGCTCTCTTCCATCTTTAAAACTTCTGTAATATTAGGATATTTTAATTTAACACCTATAGTATCAGATAATTTAATATCTTTATTCTCCATAATATCTAGATTAGACACAGCTATATCAGTTTCAAGGTTAAATTTTAATGGATTTGGTTCATCACATGAGCCACACTTATATGATACTTCTGATGTCTCTCCAACTGACTTTGATTTTAGTTGGCTGTAGATATATTCAATATCAAACATTTTTAATGTTCTAGTAGATACTACGTTATCAATAAAACATCTATCAATAACATCTGTAATAGCTAATAACATAGAATTAACATTGTCTGATTCTAAAGCCAACATTAATATCTTTTCTTCTCCCACTAAGTATGGCCTAAATTTTACTGTAGCCCCTGTAGATGGTATAGTTAATGTATAAGTTGGTACTGCTAATTTAGGTAGTGCCATTCAATTCACCTTTATTTCAATATTTAAATTATGTTGCCTATTAGATTTGATGCAGTTCCAATCATACCATCCATTAAGCCTTCTTCTTCCCAATTGTCAAATGTCACTGATACTGTACATCGTACTATATCATCAGATGTATTAGATAATGTTATTGTATCAATAGCGGTAGGAAAAGCGTTCATTAACTTAACAGAATATGATGGTATAAAATCACCTTCGGCCATTTGTTGTATTTGTATATCTGTTGAATATACATTCTTATAATTCACTCTAAGCTCATCTAAATTATCAGATGGAGGTACAATTAAATCCATCCAGGATTTAAAGTATTTAAGTATGTAATAATCATTAGTTAAGAGAAATGTAAACTTAACAGTATCATCAGTAGCTAATCCATATGGTATCTTAACAGATTTCATACCAGTTCTTCTTGTATACATATCAAAATTCCTACCTGGAATTGCACAGGATTCTGCTAGTAGATATATATCCCTAGGATCATTAAGAAATGATGTTGGTGAAAATCCTCCTCCAGTAACAACAGATTTTAAACCTGTTTTAACTACAGATCCTATAGCATCTCCAACAGAACCAGCACCCCCTGTAAGTAGATTTTGACCCGCGGGGTTATTCATATATATAGCAAACTTATTAGCGCGCGCTAATCCTCCTCTACGAGAGATAGTTGATTTTAATGTATCTATATTAGCTGGTAATGTCATTTATATTGACCTTCTAGATTGTCCCCATACATGGGATTTTGATTTCTTCTTAAACGATTCTGTTTTAAGAAATATTGCTATTTCCCATTCAGGTGCTTCTACCATTGCAATATTTGAATTAACATTAGGTGTTAAATAATGTTTAAAACATGGTGCAAATTCTTTTAATTTAGCAACTGATTTTAACATAGAATAGTTAATTGATATCTTTGTTGACTCATCAAACTTTCTATTATTAGTATTCTCCATTAACTTATCGAGAAACTTAGCTCTTAATACAGGTGAAAGATAATGTAAATTTAATCCATAAAATCCACCTTCAGCTCTTTCAACTGCAATAATTAAAGGGAATGCATCATAATAAGGTAATGTCTTACGGTGCTTAGGATCGTAAAAGAACATATACATTGATCCTGACCTAAAACCAGACTTTTGTATTAATGCTTTGTCTGCTAATACTTTATGCCCATTAACATTACCAAGTTCTTGTACTTTTTGTCGAAACCACTGCCTAGAAGCGTCTGACCTGGCTTGTATACCTGATCTAAATGCTTCCTTTTCTAATGTATCGAATAATGATTGTTCTGCCATATATGTATTTATATACCTATGTCTTGACTTTTACTTAAAAATGTGTTATAATATTACTAGTGATGCGGAAGCCAGGGAAAGTACATTAATACGTGAGTAGTTTAATACCCATCCCCTTTAATGTATGCTCAGTCCATATACAAAACTCACAGTTATTGAGTTCAGCAAAGTCACGTGCAGCTTCCCATTTAGACTGGTTCTTTACATAAGTCAAAGCCTCTTTAATATATCGTTTAGTCTTTCTGGTTCCTGTCGGAGGTTTTGTTTGCCTATCTGGTTTAATCTCTATTAGGTATTTCTTACCTGCACGAGTCTTAAAGTAGACATCAATAAAGTAACGATGCATCTTATTATCTGTTTGACACCGATAAGGTATTACTACTTCTTCAGAATTCCATTCTACTATATCAGTCTGATTGTCAATCCATTTAAAGGTTTGTCGTTCCCACATGGATCTATACGTTATCTTCTGAGCATCACCTCTATATTTTTTTAGATTTTTAGGTGTGAACTTCCCTTTATATGTTTTCATAATTAGTATAAATATAATATAATACACATATTTATAAGGCTAGAAATCACATGGGATTATTAAGCGCAGCTGCGGACGCGGTAGGATTATCATTCGATGACGCTAAAAAAGATTTATTATCAGACAAGGTTGCCGGTAAAATTTTAAGATATCCTTTAGGAATTGGTGATAATAAATCACCTGTTATAGTATTTCATATCCATAAAGCTCAATATTCTCTGAGAGGAGTGAGTACTACTGTAGGATCACACATAGCTCTTCATATGGTTAAGGGGTTTCAGGCAGGAGATTCTCTTAATTACACAGATAGACAATCCGGTATAGCTGGATCAGTAATGATGAATGGGCTACCTTCATCAGAGGAAGCCAAAAATTCAATAAAAGCTATGCTTGGTGAAGAATCTTTTAAAGAAGTTACTTCACTTGCAGGTACAGCAGCTGGTGGTATGATTGGAGGTGGTAGTGGCGCTGTTATAGGTAATATAGTATCCCAATCTTTAGGGAATATGGCAGTGGAACAATTGAAGAATACACAACAGGTATTTACTGAAAACCCATTTATAACATTTCAGGGTGTTAACCTCCGGAGTTGGGCATTTCCATGGACATTTCACCCGTCATCTAAAGAGGAATCACAAGCAGTAAAACAAATTATTCAGAGATTTCGCGAAGCTATGTATCCGGCAAGAACTAATAATGGATTAACTCTTCAATTTCCTATGGTATTTAATATAGAAATATTAAACGCAAATCTTCCTAAAATGCCTGAAGTAGCTCTTGTTAGTTTAAATGTAACTTATAACGGCACATCAAATTCGTATTTCTTAGATACAGATGAACCTACAGAAGTAGCGCTTAATTTAGAATTTAAGGAATTAATGCCTATCTATAAAAACCATGTTAAAGAAGGATATTAAACGTTATGCATTATTTTAAGTATTTTCCAACTGTAACATGGGAAGATTTCGTTGATGGGGTTCATGAAAAAAAGACAGTAGTTAATTTAACAGCCTATACTACAATTGCATCTAAATTAATAGATGACGTTTCATACTATTCTTATGTTACAATACCTCAAGGTGACAGGCCTGACAATTTATCATACTCTTTGTATGGTACTACGGATTACTATTGGACATTTTTTATAATTAATGATCATCTAAGAAATCTGTATACAGACTGGCCAATGACAGATTCTCAATTAATGGATTGGATTGAATCAAAATATCCAGGTATTGCTATATACCCTCAACAGGTTGGTCAGACAGATTTTTCTCATTCTTTTTTTAATTTAGATATAGGTGATATTCTTTCTTCATATTTTGATAAAAATTCAACTGATACTGAAATATCACAAAAAATATCTGTTGAAGTTAAAAACCTCTTTCCTACCAATGGATGGATTCAAGCTGAATATATAGATCCTTCGAAGGGTCAATTTAAATTTGGTGATAACCCGGTTATTGCGCAAGCACAGGTTTTAAAAATAGATGCTTCTACCAATAAATCGGATATAGGTGAATCTTTTTTAATATCCGAAATATCAAAAGCGTATGATGCACCTCATCATTATGAAAATGAAGAAGGTGAGGTTGTAGCTACTAATCCTGAACTAAACGATAGAGGTGAACGAGTCTCTCTCACTTCTTCATCAAAAGACACCACACTAGATTTTTTATCCCAGGTGGGTATAGATTCAGTAGATATTAAAAAACATCATCCAAAAATTCGTCCTGTATCATTTGTTGAATATGAGAAACGGGCAAACATTAACAGATCATATATAAGAGTAATCAAACCGGAATTTATAAAGGAAGTTTCAGAAAAGTTTAGATTAGCAATGAAAGAGCAACAAGAATGAGTCGTAGAGTAAATCATGACGTAATAACTGAGGTTAAACCTGATTCGTTAATTAATTCGTATGATGATTTTAAAGTAATTCTTACAACGGTTAACTCTAATTCTATAGATATATCATCTAACGTCATCACTGTTGAGATATACGAATCTATCGACTCCCCGTACTTAAATGCCACTCTTACAATGATGGATGATTCTGGTCTAATCTCTGGTGCCCCTCTTATTGGTCAGGAAACAATTGAAATACAATTTACTAAAGATTCATCTAAAAAACAGTTATTCTTTAAAATTAATGGATTTAATAATCTTGAATATTTAGATGATAATATAGTCCATTTTGATCTTGAATTAGTTTCAGATATTGAAATGCTTAATTCAACAAAGGCCTTTTCTAAAGCTTTTTCTGGTTCAACAACTTCGATAATTGAAATGATTTATGATCAGTATCTTAAAGAAAAGATAGAAATTATTGATAAATCTGCAGATGACATATCAATAGTATTCCCTTTTATTAAACCCTTTCAAGCTATAGGTAAGTTACTTTCTCAAACCTTTGATAAAAATGGATTTCCTTTATTTCTTTTTGAGACTCTAAACGGATCTTCTATTAAATTAATATCTCTAGCTACCTTAAGATCAGAGAAACCTAAATATACACTTTCTAAATCACCTATTTTAAATACCGGTGATCTTGGATCATCTTTAAGAGGTGCTCATAAGCTGAGACATAAGATTCATACATTAAGTCTAGAAGACTCTTATGACACACTAAAACTAATAAGAACAGGTTCATTTTCTTCTAGATCTGAAGTAGCTGATATATCACAGAAAACAGTATATTCTAATCTATTTGGTTATGAAGGTCTTAGTCCTCTTGAATATGAATATATTTCACCTATTCATCAGATATCGTCACCTTCTATACCCCCATCTAAATCTTTTACCTCACTTATAAGTGAACGAAGGTCCAATTTAAAAGCCTACGAGCGAAATTCAAATTATAATACTATTCAAATTAATAAGATTAATATAATGAAATCCTATTATCATAGAATGGACCTTGTTAAGATAAATGTAGAATGTGACCCTATTCAATCCATTGAGTCAGGTGATATAATTAACCTAATAATACCAAAGAATATACCTAAGATTTCAGAAACTGATAATGATCTTTTTCTTTCCGGAAAGTATATGATTCATGCGATAAACCATAGATTCCATAAAGGAGAATATAAAATGTATATTGATTTAATTGGAGATTCTATTGGTACTGAACATACTCTGGGTGCTGTAGAATGATGCAAGTTGAATTAGGTGTTGTTGAAGATAGAATGGACCCTGAAGAAATGGGTAGAGTAAGAGTTCGTATACTCGGTAAACATACTTCCAATTTAAGCGATATACCTACAGCTTCATTACCATGGGCTACAGTTATGTTACCTAACACATCACCTTCTACTTCTGGTGTAGGGCATACACCATTCTTAGTTGAGGGTTCATGGGTTGTTGTGGCATGGTATGACGATTTTATGCAAGATCCTATTGTACTAGGGTCTATAGCGTCTATATCTGCAATGAGACCTAATATATCCGAAGGGTTTAATGACCCTAAAGGAAAATTTCCATGGGAGTACAATATTGGTCAACCGGACTATAATAGATTAGGACGTGGACTTAATGCGGAAGATAATATAATGCTACAGCAGCGTAGAGGTTTAAAATTATCTGATATTCCAAAAGCCACTAAACCTAATGTAAAATCAACAGAAAATGTTAAGCCAGATGATAGAACAACATGGGATGAGCCAGATCCTAAATCAAATACATATTCACAGTATCCTTATAATCATGTGTATGAATCAGAAGCAGGTCATATTATAGAAGTAGATGATTCCCCTGATGGTGAACGTCTAATGACTCAACATAAGTCAGGTACATTTGAAGAAATACATCCTACAGGAGACAAAGTTGTTCATATTGTAAGAGATCAATATGAGATAACAATGGGTAAAAAACAAGTATTCATTAAAGGGGCATGTGATATTACTGTAGATGGTACAGTCCGTCAACTTATTAAAGGGGATTATATTCTTGAAGTTGAAGGTGATATGACTACTAAAGTACATAAAAATAGATATACTAAGATCGGTGCTCGTGGCGATAAAAAGGGTGGTGGTAATGATGCTTTTGAAATTGTAGGAAATCGTACAGGTAATATAGCTAAAGGTGAGATACTAACAATACATAAGGATTCTTCTATTACAACTATTGAAAATCATAAGCATACTATTAATGGTGATTGGGATCAGGCTATAATGGGTAATACACAGATTACTACTACAAAAGAATGTAATTTAACTACATGGGGTAATTTCGGTACATTCTCTGGATTAAATTCATCAATGAAAGTAGCTGGAAAATTAGAAATTGATGCTAAAGGATTGTGTACATATATAATTGGTGAGACTTTAGCTATTTCTTCAGGAAAATTAATGACAATTAACACAGGATCTGAGAATATTGAGATTGATTCTGGCGATGTTATCCATTTAAATAAATCAAAATAATAGAGGATATATAGATGCCATGTGGACTAGATGTTGATGCCTTATTAGGTGGTCTTCAGAAAGAATTAGATAAGGCAAAAACAGAAGCCCTTAATATGGTAAATTCTGCCATTGGAGAAGCTGAAGCTGCAGCTAACAAGCTGAAAGAGGATATGGAAAAACAAATCCGTGACTGGATGCCAAAAATGCCTGAGCTTCCTGAATTACCAAAAATACCAATGCAGATTGCTATGGCTCAAAAGGCAATGCTGATTGCAAAAGAAATGGAGAAACTAGCTGGTGGAAATATTCCACCTGAAGTCCGAGCAGCTGCCATGAAGAAAATAAAAGAAATTAAAGAATCTTTTAAAAAAGAATGGGGGGATGCACTAGATGAAAATGGGTTTGATATGGAGGAAATTTTTAAGCAAATAGAAGCTCTTAAAGATTTAGACCCTTGTATGCTTATACCTAATATAAAGAAAGACCCGGCTACAGGAAAGGCTAAGTTAGAAGTAGAAACACCAGTATTTCCTACTAAGTTACCTGAGGCAGAAGAGCCATCAAAACCCTCAGCGTCTGCGGAAAAATCTAAAGAGGCTATAGAGTCTACAGATCTTATAGTAGCGGCAAATGTAACAGCTGTTGCAAAAGAGGTAGAGTCAGCTCCTGATGATACTACTATAAAGGAAGCAAGATCTAGTAAGACACCTTCAGGGAATAAACAAATTAAAGGAGCATCTGTAATATATGATGCGTCTGGTAAAGAAGTAACATATACTGGAGTTGATCTATTTTATGAATTCCTAGTGGAAAACCCAAATGTGAAAAGAGAAGATTTTAAACATGCATGGAAATATAATAGAGCTAAATGGGACACTTTAGATGAGTCTACAATTATAAAATACCAATCAAGATTTGATGCTAAAATATCAGGTAATAATTATAAAATAGGAACTCTCTTTCAGGATAATATTTCTTATAAAACCTATGATCGAGGTAAGTATGTACGCTCAATGAGAGGGGTAGAAGATAAAGACCTTATACTAAACTATGATTTAAAATCTCATATAAAACAAATTGAAGAAAAATTAGGGGTTGTTTATGTCTCAACAGTACAATTTCCTATTGAAATGGCTCTATATAGCCGTTTGGGTACATATACAGGAATTGAGAAAATGATGACACCTTTCAGTTGGAAATCAAATGAATTTGCATGGAAAGAACCTGCATATACTATAGAATACGATAAAGCCTCTATCAGATTTAGATATAAATAGTAATATGTCATATACAAACACAATAAATTCTAGAGAAGTTATATATTCGGACTTAAACTATAAGTTTCGTATACTTCCTAATATAAAAGATTTAGCAATTAAAAAGGATGTGGACGCTGTAAAACAATCAGTTATGAACATTCTTTTGACTAATAGGGGTGAAAAACCATTTGAACCTTTGTATGGAGGATCTCTTAGAGATTATCTATTTGAGAATTTTGACATGATAACTGCAGCTGCTATAAGAGAAAGGATTCGCACATCAATAGTTAATTATGAACCTAGAGTAGAAATCCTATCAATTGAACTTAATGATTATATGGATAGAAATGCCCTAAGAATAAAACTAGAATTAAAAATTATATCACCTGAGGATTTAATTACCTCATTAGACTTCATAGTAGAGAGACTCCGTTAATGGCCATTCTAAATAACTTCAAAGTATCAGAATTAGATTTTGATCAGATTAAATCTAATTTACTAGAGTTCCTTCAGTCACAGGATGAGCTATCTGATTATAATTTTGAGGGTTCTGTATTAAACACATTAGTAGATCTAATGGCATACACTACTCATTATAATGCATTTAATGCTAACATGGCCTTAAATGAGTCTTTTCTGGATACTGCACAATTAAGATCATCAGTAGTATCACATGCTAAATTATTAGGATATACTCCACGATCCGCATTAGCTGCACGCGCGATGGTTGATATTGAAGTATTTAACCCTTTCCCTGAAGAAAATTCTGAAAAGCGTTCTACATGGCAACGAAGTGAAACTAACGCTGATACATGGAAACCTTTAGAACTTGTACGTGGAACTCAATTTTCAACTTCCATTCATAATAAAGACTATACCTACCTTGTCACAGAATCATTAGTTCATGAACACAATACTGACACATCAGATGGAGCCCCTGATTATAAATTCAGTAATGTTATGTTAACACAAGGTGAATATAGAACAGTTAAGTATGTATATACAAAACAATCTTCTGAGTTATATATAATACCATTTGAAAATGCAGTCACATCTACTATAAAAGTGACAGTCCAGAAGAATAAAAGCTCTACCCCATTTGAATATTACCATCCAGCATCAAATATTGTAAATATAACCCACAAATCAAAAATATATTGGATTCAAGAATCACGAGAGGGATTTTACGAATTAACATTCGGTGATGGTATTATCGGTCAGTCATTGTCTGATGGTAATATTATTAATATAGAATGTATAGTAGCCTCTAATCCGGCGGATATTTCTAATGGAGCATCAATATTTTCTATACATCAGGATTTAGTTAATTCTAATAAAGTTAATGTTACAACTACAATGAATGCTATCGGTGGAGCTCCTCGTGAAGATATTGATTCAATTAAATATACGGCTCCTGTTGAGTATATATCACAGAACAGAGCTGTAACTCCTGAAGATTATAAAGCTATTATCTTAACAAACTTTCCAGATATTCGTGCTATTAATGTTTGGGGTGGAGAAGATAATATACCACCTGATTATGGTAAAGTTTATATATGTATTGCACCTTTATTTCAAGAAAATACTGTTAATAATGGTATTGGTATACCTACATTATCTTTTCAGCAAAAGGACTATATTAAAAGAACAATTTTAAAACCTAAGAATATTGTTTCAATTACCCCCGAATTTACAGATCCTTCATACACATATATATCCCTTGGTATTTCATTTAAATACAATTCTAATATTACTAAAAAGAATTCTGTAGAATTATCAACTATAGTTAAGAATAACATTTTAGCGTACTATGATCTTAAATTAAGACATTTTGATGGTGTCTTTAGGTATTCGAATTTACTTACTTTAATAGACAACACTGATCCTGCTATATCTAACTCCACAGCTAATGTATATATTAAAAAACGCGTTGAGCTTCGCAAAGAGATTGATAATAAATACATAATACAATTTCCTGCAGCTCTTTTAAATTCTAATCAAGAAACTATTGTTTACTCTAACTCCTTTATATTTTCTGGTCTAGAGTGTATCTTTAAAGATATTCTTAGAGCTGATGGGAAAAGAATAGTATATATAATGTCACTTGTTGATTCTAATAAGCTTCGACAAATTGGTTTAGTAGATGCTTCACGGGGTCTTGTAACTCTTGAAGATTTTAATCCTCTCGCTATGATGGACAGAGATAAGAAATATTTTGAAATAACAGGGATTCCTAATTCATACGATCTTGCTCCTAATAGAAATGAATTATTAACAATTCTATCAGCTGATATTATAGTAAATGGTGAAATAGATTCAATGTTAACAGGTACAACTAATGCAGGTATAGATTATATAACTGCAGCTAAAGGAACATAGAACATGTCACTAAATCATAAAAGGTTTAATGTATCTTCTCAGATATCTTCTTTATTACCTGATCATATCCAATATGATAATAAAGAGATTAATGTATTTGTCGAAAAATTTATAGAATTTTTAGAAAGGGAGAATCAGTCTCTTTATTATCTGAATACTGTATCAAACCATAGAGATATTGATGCTACTGATTCTCATTTTATAGATAGACTTCAAAAAGAATTGGCCGTACCTATTCCACGAAAATACACTGCTAATCCTAGACTTCTATACAAACATTTAAATGATATCTATATATCCCGAGGTACTAAAGATTCTATTAAGAATTTTTTCCACATTCTTTTTAATGATAATGTAGAAGTTTATTACCCCTCTGACGACATACTTAATGTGTCTGATGGTAATTGGTCTTTAAATCGTAACCAGGAATATGATAATACTCAAGTTTTCCGACGTCTTAAAGCATCTAATGAAAATGAAAGATCAAAAACTTTAAATCTTTTTGGTAGTCTTCCGGATGCTATAACTGTATGGCATCAGTCTTCTTATATAACTTTAGTTACACCAACTAATGTAACTTTACCAGGTACTTTAATTGAAGGATCACTTAGAATACCGTCTCTTGAAGATATTGAAAATATTCAGGCTCTCGAAGATGAAACTGTAGATCAATTAGCCACTAGAACCCAAGAATATAAAGATGCTAGAGAAAACCTATTAACCTATTTTGTTAAAACTTATATTAGACCCGGTGCTAAAGATGTTAATTATGGTCAGATTGGTATTGTCTTAAATTCTAATTTTAAAAGAGATGTAGTATCTAATGTTGGGTCATCAGAAGGAGTCTCTAGAATAGTTAAATTTTCCGATTCTTCTGTAGTCACTTATACAGAAGATAATCTTATAGTTCTTCCCAAATCTACATTCTATAAATTAGATAGGTCTAACTATTCTGTACAGTCAAGAACAGTTTCTCGTACATCATCTGAAATACAACCTTTTATTAGCTTTAAAGATGATATACTAAGAACTACTGATTCTATTCATTGTATACCTAAGGGCAATCCTCTATCAAATTCCGGTTATTTAAATAATAAAAAGTTTATCCAAGATTCTTATTACTGGCAAAAGTTCTCTTATGTTCTTCGTACAGGTGTTGATTTTGAGACATGGGCATCTTCGTACAATAGGTTAATACATCCTGCTGGATTTAAACATTTTGGTGAAGTTTTAATAGCTATATTTTTTACAGGTGAAGGTCCTTTTAATAATGTATTTCAATGGCTTTACGGACCTAAAGATGTAAGATCCCTAGAACTTAAAGATTTTGCTAATTACTCCGAGGAAACCCGGTCAGACTTTGTTAGTACTGATTTTATACACCGTGATGGTCGCCCCCTTCTTGGACATCCACTCTATTCCTTTTTAGCTAAGAATCCTGGTTCAGGGCTTGAGTTTAAGTACCACTTAATAGATGGATTGCAAAGAGAATTCCCACTTATAAGAATTAATGTACCTTCTGTAGATGTCTTTCATGATCCTGATTTATCTAATTTTACTTTACTGAACTTAAAGTTTAAAAAAATTACTACCTCATCATCCAGATTGATCACTCAGTCTGAATATAGAGAGCTAGATCTACTTAATTTTATATTCCTATATGAGAAGAATTTAGGTAATGTAACTCACTCACATAAAACTCTTATAAGAGATACAGAAACTAATCATAGAACATGGGTTGATGAGGCAATTGTTCCTGGATCCTTAAGAATACCTACAGAAAATGATCGAAATAATACTAATTCTGAAGTTACAAGTGATCAGTATGATCAAGGAGTTAATCAAGGAATTAAACTTGATATTCCTACATATAGAAAAAATGGTCTTTATGATGATAATTTAACAAAATTTGAAAAGATTATAAATGATGGTAAGTTACTTTTAACTGAAATACAACATTTAGAATTTGAAATTCAGCAGATATCTGAAATAATAGAATCCTTAAAATCATACACACCGACCAATTTACAATCAATAAAGGATGAGCTAGTACTAACAAAAGACAACTTATCTTCCTATTTTAATAATATTAAAAACCCAGCTGGGTATACAGATGCCCTTAGTAATATTACTTTGAAGATAGCCTTTCTTGATAAACTTATTGAGGTAGAGAACGGCGAAAATGATTTTCAGACTGATTTAGAGACTCAGTTAGATACTAATAATACAAATCTTGAAATATACATATCTGATTTTGAAATGAAAAATGTTGATTTTCAGTCTTTATGGCGTTTTAATCATGTAGGATCAAATTCATTTGTTAAAGGTAAATTGTCTGAACATACCACTACAAAAATTACAAAAAGAAATATTCCATTTGAAGCATTTACGAAAAATTTCCTAAGTCTACTCAGACTGCTTGTATCGCTAAGGTTTACACTCGGTAAATATTCATCCGTGGAATCACATATGGTGAAATTAGAGCAATTACCGTCAGTAGTTAGTATAGATAACTTAACTATAATAATTGATGGAAATAGGAAAAAGAACCTAGGACCAACAAATGTATTGTATGCTTCAATTCTTAGCGACTTAAAAGACAACAAACTAACAAACCAGTATACGAACATACCTGAATTGTATAACTGGTTTTTTGGGGAGGAAGTGTCTACCCGTTACAATAGCGACTATACTACTAGCCCAGTTTATAGATGGGAAGCATATATACCCAACTTAAAGGAACCAAACCTTGACCGAGTTAAAGTAAAGTATGAAAACGGTCACTGGGTTTACAGCGGTGATCCATTGATTCCTACAACCGGAGTCTGGTCTAAATTAGACATTCCTACCATTCTGCAGGTGCTAAGCCGAATGATAATTGGTATAGCCCCTATACCTGTAGAGACAGAGGAATTCTCACCCACTTCAAAATTCAGTGGTCAATATGTACCCACTGACTCTGATGCACCACAAGCACTTTCAGAACTTATTTCCGAAGCATATACCGACGAGAAATGGGAAAGTCTTAAAAGTCAATGGAATTTAGAGATTATTAATACTCTAACAAATACTCTAGATGATAATAATCAAGCAAACTACGAACTTCTTTACAGCGAATCAGGAGGGCTTAACCAACAGGAACTTGCTAGTAGGGGTATGCTTGGTAGATATGATGTAATTAATATCACCCCATCGGCTCGTTTAAGAACATACCATTCTTCACTCCTTGTTGATCTTAAACCACAGTCACATACACCCGATACTGTATTTGGTATGGGTGAATATTTTGAGAGACGTAAATTTCAGTATAAATCGGGAATGTATGTATGGAAAGATATTGTAATTGAGTCTATAACATCTAAAAAGTTTGGTGCTAATATAGATTCTGAGGTGATACAATCACCTAGACATGATAGTTTTCATACTAATACCTATACATTTACATCTTTATTCAATCCTGGTACTTACTTTCAACAAAACCCAATTGATAGTTTTGGATATTCAATAATGGCTTACCGAACTGAAACTGGAGTGGCATTAACTTTTAGTTATAATGGTGGACCGGCAACGGAGCGGATGGGTAGCTCTGATGGAATGTTCCTAGCTGGAACATGGCCACCGTATAACAACCTTTCTCACTCAACTGCATTCAATGAAAGTTTAGAGCCTGCAGGTACCAATGCGGTTGAATATAAAAACTATGTTTTTCAGTTTAGCTTACCAGATGAAGTTCATCATAACATTATTACACAACAAGCTGATGCATTTGGAGATGTATTATCTGTAGGACATCTTAATTGGAGTGCCGGAAATGGACCTGAAGCTGCAGATGGTAGAGCTCAAGAAGTTAAAGTATATTTTGATCTTATTTATGCGGACAGTAGTATTCCTACAGTAACTACTGAATTAACAGAGGTCCCTATTGACTGGGCAGGAACCTTTGATGAGCGGCATATTACTGAACCTAATGTTTCGCTAGAGGATAGACAATGGGATTGGTATTACAACCCTGACGATAACTGTATATATCTCGCTTATGAAACAGCATACTTACTCGAGAATCGGACTGTATTATCAACGGATTATGATGAAGGCATTGAGTATACAACTAATAGACATAATGTGGGCGCATACTATCATGGTCTGGTCGGTTCCGAATATCAACCAAATGTTGATATGCTAGGAACCACCAGAAACTTTGACGGATGGTTGTATGGTAAAAATAACGTCTACAAAGCAGCTGCTGATCATTTGGATACTACAGGCAATTCTTTTAATATTCGAATTACTTTAAATCCTAATCTACATTATAATGCTGACGGGAACCTTGTTACTGAACTTATAGGTAGCGATATTGAATTAGGTGCTGATATGACATCATGGGATACCGTATGATAATAAACTATATAAATATATTAAATACAACAACAAGTTAATTATAAATTTTTTAAAAGGTCAAAACAAATGCCGGCAATTATAACAAGTCAATTTAGATTAGATGTAGCGAAGAAAGTATTAAGAGATATTCGCACAAATAATTATTACCTAACCCTAGGTCGGTCTAATCCATGGCCTTTAAATGCGGAAAGTTCCGAACAACCCGAACCTCCATATGATAATCATCAGTACTCTATTACAGATTTATACCAGAATGCTCATACTATGGTTAGTATATCGGAGTCTGTAGGAGGTACATCATCATGTGGTGCAATATTAATGGCTCCTCTAGTTCAGTGGCAGTCAGGTATGATGTATAGAGCTTATGACCCCTATGATATAAATTTTGAAGCTCAAAGTCTTGGTAGTTACTATGTAGTAACCGAAACAAATCAAGTATATATTTGCTTAAAAGCTCCTATTAGTAACGTAAGTTCCAGCTATAATCCTGAATCTTCTATAGGAGGTGCTGTCGGTGCTTATAAACTAGAGGATGGTTACATTTGGCAGTATTTATACACTATATCTACTGATTTGTTTGAAAAATTTATGACTGCAGAATTCTTTCCTGTTCCTTATACGGCAGGGTATTACCATGAGGATTCATCAAGTGGTAATCTTACTACGGAGTTACAGTGGTCTGATGCCACGCAAATACCTGGCAGTAGCCCGGTCAATTTTTTCACTTATGCTAATGCAATATCTGATCGATTATTAGGGGAAGAAGATGCTAGAGTGGCGTACAATCAGAGTGATGATGCATGGAATCAACTTGTAGTTGCTACAGCAGCACAAGCTTTTCCAAATGCGCTATTTAATATTAAAATCAATGGTCTAGGACTACCAGTTGATGCAACTGTTTGGAATGAAGCTCCTTCTGACTACCCACCGATTATAATTAAGGACCTTGCAGAAAGTTCCTCTACTGCTCAAAATATAATAAATCCTGAGAAGGATTTATTAATAGACAAGGAGTTCATTACACATGTAACTAACTCGGAAGGCACTAATAAAATAACAGACATCCAAATACCATCATCTTTAGTGGCTGGTGGTACAAGCATATTTAAACTAATCGACACCAATTTTAAAGAACCAGCAGTTTTCCTGAAAACCACTCATGCTGGCGAGTCTTCGGTGTATGAACAACAATTTGATGCTATTGCTATTAAAGGACCAGTTGGTGGTTTTGGAGCGGACCCTCGTAATGAGTTAAGAGCTCATTATGTAGGAATATATAGAAGTCTTCAGGGTATTGATGCTTCTGATAAATTGCCAGATCAGGGTTCTTTTAGACAATTGGGTATTATAAAAGATGTTGCATTAAATACTAGTAATCATGCAGACACTTTGCGCATTTCTAAACAAATGATATTTGGTTCTAGCATCCCAGCCTCAATAGTTGCAGGTATGCAGATAAAACAAACAATAACCACTACATCAGGTGGTGCTATAGTTAATCAGGCAGTAGGTTATGTAGATGAAGTTATATCAGACGTAACTGCTGCTACATATTATATTTCTTATCATCAAACTGACGATTTAGGATTGCAACCATTCAGGCCCGAAAGTGCAACTGAGTCAGTGAGTTGGTATACCAGATCTGTTCTTCAAGAAGGTGGTTACGGGGAACAAACATTAGTATCAGCGGTACCCGTTTTATCATCTATAGCTGATTCGGAGGTAATAACAGATTCTGGTGATGTTATTTTTCTAGAAAATAGACATAAAGTTACTCGTACTAATGAACAGACAGAAAGAATTAAAATAGTAATAGAACTATAAAAAATTAAGGATTAAAGAATGTCAATCAATTTTAATGTACCACCCTATTTCGATGATTTTGAATCAGTTTCTGAATTTGACGGATCCGACGGTTTATCCCCAAAAGATAAATATCATAAATTACTATTCAGACCATCATATGCAGTTCAGGCACGGGAATTAACACAGCTCCAATCTGTTCTTCAAAACCAAATCACTAATCTTGGACATCATTTATTTGTAGAAGGGTCCTTAGTAATACCCGGTGATGTATCATTCTCTAATGATATAGACTATATTAAAGTTGAGATGGGGTCTATTCCGGACGTTAATGCAGATATAAATTATATAATGTCAAATCTGGATGACTCAGATTCTACTGGCCTTAAAGGAAAGTACTTAGTCCGTGCTATCGACCTTGACTTGACCGGAAATATAACTCTCCCAGAACCTACATTATCAGCTAAAATTTTAAAAGTAGTACCTGCTATAGGTACTGCTCCGGCTGTACTATACATTCAATATTATGCAGCCTCTGCAGAGAAAACTGTAGATACTGGAGTTAATGTTAATGTTAATAAATTTAGGCCGTCTGATGAGCTTAAAGTTATTGATAAAATGCCTTCAGTTTATGGTAGTAATAGTAATAGTAACCCGTCTCCAACTAGTCTGACACTTCAATTTCATCAGGCTGTACTAAAGATTCCGTCTGAATTAAAACAATCTGCTATTGGTAAAGCGTCCCTAGCATTTGTTGAAAAAGGTGTTTATTTTATAAAAGGTAACTTTGTACAGGTTCAAAATTCAACACTTATAGTTGCTCCTTTCTCAACTTCGGCATCTGCAGATATTGGATTTAGAATTAAAGAATCTGTTATATCTTCTGCAGAAGATCCTACATTAAGTGATAATGCTACAGGATCACCTAACTTTGCGGCACCTGGGGCACACCGATATGAAATAAAAACAGAACTTATTGCTCTTGATATTAATACAGATATTGAAGGGACTGATGACGATTTCCTTTTGCTTTGTAGGGTAGATGAATCCGCTGTTAAATGGAAAGTTAAGAGAACTGATTATAATATTATAGAAGATGAATTTGCTCGAAGAACGTTTGACGAGTCGGGTAACTATACAGTAAGACCCTTTCATATTGATATAACAGAAGATAGAGACAATGTAGATTTATTTCAAGCCCAGCTAGAGCCATCAAAGGCATATGTACAGGGATACGAAATTGAAACATTATCCTCTATAAGTGTTCCTATTGAAAAGGCGAGAAGAGCTGAGGATACAGATGCAAAAGAGTCCGTTACAGTATCTATAGGTGTAGGTAATTATATACTTGTATCACCTAGAGATTTTTCTAGTCTTCTTTCTTCTGGTATAGTACCACCTATAGATACTTTTGCTAGAGTCGACTTAAAGAACTTTGATAACTCAACTATAGGGTATACTAGAATTAGATCTGTAACTCGTGTTTCACCTGGATATACTCATGACGACCAGGGTGTTATTATCCGTGATACATCTTTGGATATTTATAAAGTATATCTATTTGATGTATTTCTTAATGAATTTCAAAATTTTTCTTCTGTAGCTTCATTGTTATACTCATCGAATAATCACACATTTGATGTAAAATTGGTATCAACCCCTGCCGTTATAAAGGAAACTGATAAAAATTCACTTGTATATAAACTACCTTATGATCGTGTTAAAACATGCTCTATAGCTAAATTAAATACAACTGAAGAGGCAGATTATAATTACAGATTCAGAACTATTAAAATGTTTTCTCCTAAGCATGGAAATGGTAACTTTATTAATGCTACTGTTAATAATACGGAAACTGAATCTTTCGGTGCATTTAACCAATCTGATTGGATTCTTGAAAAGTTCATCCAGTCTGCAGGCACTACAATTATACCACTTACGTCAGCTATGGTAGGAGCAGCTGTTAGTGGGGATATGACATCAATTGCAATTGATTTATCATCATGGTCTGGAGTTGTTGGAGGTGGAAAATATAGATTAACTGCACCTGTAGACTCCACAGCTATACATAGAACTAAGGAAGTACGTGATATTGAATCTGAAAGATGGGTTTATGACCAGTACGTTACTGCTGACAGTACTGCATATAATTCTGCACACCATTATGATGTTATTACACTAGCTAAAAACGACGTATTTAAAATTAATTTTGTTAAAGAATATATCGGTGACGGTGATTTAGGCGAAACCGGCACCGCAATTTATATACAAAACAATCCGGAACAATTTAAAGATATCACAGAGCATTATATACTAGATACTGGGATGACTGATAATTATTATGACAATTCTAAACTTCGTTTAAGGTCTGATTCAGATTATATACCTTCAAATGATATATTCTGTTCTTATAAATATTTTCATCACTACCCTGGTGATTTCTTTTCTATAGATTCGTACCCTCCAGAAATGTATGATGATATTCCTGTATTTAATTCGGATAATCAGGGTAAATTAATAGAATTAAGATCCTCTATAGATTTTAGACAATCTAAAGATATTGAAAGTAACGTAGGTACATGTCCTCACCCTAATTCTAAATTCCAAACTGATCTTGAGTATTATCTCCCAAGAAAGGATATTATAGTAGTTGATGCTAAAGGTGATTTTAGATGTATTAAAGGTGTTTCTTCCCTAACACCTACATTACCTGAGACTCCATCTAATTCAATGGTTCTATATAATTTACATCTTCAGGCATATACTTTTACTCCGTCCGAAATTCAATATGAAATGATTGACAACAAACGCTATACAATGCGGGACATTGGTAAAATACAAAAAAGAGTAGATAATTTAGAATATTATACTTCCCTATCTCTCCTAGAATCGGAAGCTTCGAATAAAATAGTAGTAGATTCTGAGGGATTTTTAAGATCTAAAGCAGGATTTGTTGTTGATTCATTTAAAAACCATTCAATAGGTAATACACTATCACCTGAATATAGATGTGCGATTGACCGTAAAAGACGTACAATAAGACCTATCTTTCATGAGAATTCTATAGGGTTACAGTACGTCCCACCAACTTCTGAAATCAACCCTGCTGTATCAAGTCATGTTCAGAAAACAGGGGATCTTATTACACTTCCATGGTCTCCTGTAGAATTGTTCTCACAAGGGAAAGCCTCATCGACTATTAACATAAACCCTTACGATGTATTTACATGGACAGGTTCTGTTAAACTTTCACCATCTCAAGATGACTGGAAAGATACAACTCATGTACCTGAATTAATAGTTAATCAGACAGGTATATATGACGCCATGATGTCTATTATAGATGCGACAGATGCTCTTGGTACTGACTGGAATGAATGGGAGACAACTTTCTTTGGTTCCGAATCGACTTCATGGGTATCTGCATCAGGACGTAATTGGCAAACAACTACTACTGAAACAAACACTACTGAAGATCAAGCAAGAGATGGTATTTTAACTGTTAATAACCCTTTTGTTAATTATACAGAGCTAGGTGAGCGAGTAATAGAAATAGGGTTTGCTCCGTTTATAAGGGGTAGAAGAGTATCATTCTCTGCAGAGAGGCTTAAACCCAATACTATAATATATCCTTTTATTGATAATGTTAACATATCGGAATATGCTATTCGAGATAATGTATTTGTGGATTATTCATCTTCAGATGATGAGATTTTTAATCAAATGGTTGAAAATTATGGCGCACATCCATTTGATACTGAGAGACTGTCGCCAATGTTTTATCCAGATAAGCAGGACTCAGTTACTGGAAAAGGTACACACCCATATAGATATGATGCGAACTCTTTAGAAACTATTGCATGGAAATTGTACGGATTAAATGACGCACCAACATATGATAATATGTCAAATATGTATCCTAATACAGAATTAAAAACAGATGCTGCCGGTAGATTAACAGGGTCTTTTTGGTTTCCTAATGATGATGGTTTAAGGTTTAAAACCGGTACTCGTACTTTCAGATTATCGGATTCACCTATTTCTGTAAATAGAGATGAAGAAACTACTTTTGCACAAACACAATATCACGCAAAAGGATTACTAGAAACAAAGGAAAATTTGACAATAGCTACTAAACTTCCTATGTTATCACAGACACAGGTATTTGATGAAAGAACAATATATAATACTTCTAGAACAAACTCTACTAGATGGTGGGATCCTTTAGCTCAATCATTCCTAATAGATATTGATAAGCAACCACAAGGGGCTTTTATTACATCTATAGACTTATATTTTGCTAAAATATCAGAAACTATACCAGTAGTTCTTCAGATTAGAGAAGTTATAGTAGGTCTTCCATCTGCTATTATTGTCCCACACTCAACCGTAACATTATATCCGTCTGATATTAATGTAGATTCTAACCTAGGTCAGGCTGCTACTAAATTTGAATTTGAATCACCTGTCTATCTAGGGTCTGGTAAATCATACGCATTTGTTATTTTTGCTGATACTATCGATTATGAAGTCTGGATGGCGCGTACACAGGAAATAGATGTAGTTACTGATGCTGCTATTTCTAAAAATGTATTTGCGGGTGTATTATTTAAATCACAGAACGGTTCGACATGGTCTCCTGACCATAACGCAGATCTTAAATTCGCTATACATCGTGCAAAATATGATATTTCACGACCAGGAAACCTAGTTTTAGTTAATAAAGAATTACCATTAAAAAGATTAAGAAATCATCCGTTCACAACTACTGAAACTAATGAGTTAAAAGTATATCATAAAAATCATGGTTTTGTTGAAAGTTCTTCTAGACAATCTTATGTTTCATTTTCTGGTATAGAGCGTAATCATCCTACTGAATCTCCGGAGACAGCTAATTTATATGGTATTGATGCCAATAAAATTAATGCTATTTCTGAACACCCTTACTATGATGGATCAAACTTAGTCTCACCAACTGGTGCTGGAGTTTTCCCTGTATTTGATGTAACACAAGACGCATATTCTGTTAGACTTGGAATTGATGAAAATAATAGTGATGGTCGAACTCAATTTGGGATTGGTGGAGGAAAAACAATTGAAGCTTCTGAAAATTATGCATTCTCCACGTGGTATCATCATGCGGCTATAGTAAACCTACCAACTACTAATATAACTTGGGGGGTTAAAACTACTAACCTCGGGACTATTGGAGCTAACAATACAACGGTATATAGAAAATCAACTAACTATAAGGCCTATGTTCCGAATACTAACATACATGAACCTTTTCCGCAAGTTATAACCTCTAGAGAGAATCAATTACATAATGTTGATGTACACGATAACTTACCAAATAAATCGTTTGAGGTTATGGGACAACTAACATCTAATTCAGATTATGTCTCACCTTCTGTTGATATAGAACGATGTTCTGTAGTATGTATCCAGAATAGAATAGGTAACTTCACCGGATATGGTGAATTAACCTCAGTTAATTTTAACCCTACTACACCAGAGTTAACAGGTCTAGGAAGGTTTAATGCAGGATTATATAAATTCGCTATTGACTCTAATAATGAAGCTAAAGGGGGTATACTTAACCTATCTATTGAAGGAAAAGGCCCTATCTTATCTATAGACCATTTTATCTCAGCTTCTAATAAAACATTATTTGAGACAGATAAAGATTACTTAATGATAATAGAAAACCCTTCTAGTTCTGATGCTACAAATGAAAATGTAGGAGTAATGAAGCTTAAGATTAACAAGTCAGATTCCGGAGCTGTAGTGTTTAATGATATTAAACTTAGCAGTGCTTCTACTCCTATTGCGGAATATGTTCCAGGTGTTTATGACTTTACAATTCTTGATAATAAGTCTAGATTTGGAGAGGCTACTCCTGATGCTAGTGGCCCAGGGCCTTACGGTTACGTTAATTTTAACTCTGGCTCTATGGATGTTGAATATGCAGCCAAAATAAGAGTAAGGGTAGATGCAGCCACATCAACAATTGCCTGGACTGATGAAGATAATAACACAGTTGCAGATAATATTAAAGTCTTAGATAATGGCTCGTCTGATAATAAATTTCCTATAGGTACTGGTGTAGCACAGCCTGCAACCATTACACAAGATATTTCTTACTCACAGGCTCAAAAGTTAGGTATCCTATTTGATTCAGATAAAGCTTACGCACAGGATGAAACTACTATAATATTTGCTAGTGGTAAATCGATAGCTTATAAGAGAAATGGCTCAAGTCTAAACACCAAGAATCTCCACCCAACCGAGCCACAGTATTGGGATCAAGTCCCAGGACAGGGGGTGCTGATTAATGTTACGGCCTCAAACACATTGTTTAAAAATACACCAAGTTCAACAGGAGTAGGTGCTAAATTTAAAATTAAAGACTCGGGTTCGGGTATTGTTTCTGGTGAATATGTAGCGGATGTAGAACAAGTAAATGTATATAATATATTACCCATACCTCATGGGTCCACTACGGTACTTCTAAGGGAGTATACTCCTTATAATGAGAATTTGATGGGGACTAATGAAAAAGTGTCTTTACTGGTTAATCCAAATGCAACAGCAGATGAAGAGGGTAATTTCGACTGGACTTTCAATTTAAAGGTAATAGTGAACTACCTGTATTCAGGAGCTTCAGGAGCGTCTAAAAGTGTCGGATTTAATATTAATGGTATTTCCATGTCAGCTTTTAAGGATATACTTAAAGATGATCTGGGTCTGGACAGCATTCCGGCATTATCCGGTACTTATCCTAATGCTAGTTATAATACTTATGCTTTTAAAGAAGTCGCAAATAATCAATCAGATACTTTAACTACCTGGCTTAATGATCTTGTAGTAGATAGATGGCGATCTATACAAGCTTGGGCAATTTTATTAACGGGCTCAGTAGACCTTTCTGACTCCTCTAATTTAACTGGTGACGGTGGATATATTGACCCTACTCTTTCAAACGGAGTGGCTGGAGATATTCTTAACATACACATAGCTAACGTTAATGATCCATCAACTCTACAGCTTTCAAGTACAGGTACCTCGATATCTATGTCCACGGACAGTAACAGTAGTAAGATAGGCATTTTTCTAGAAGATACTTGGAGCACAGCTGCGCACGGTACAACTGATCTTATATACTGGAATCTATCACCAGATGGACCTTACGAGTCTATACTGACTGATTATTCTGGAACTCCCGATATAATGACACTATGGGCCGGCGGTACCGATGTTCGTATTGTTCTTAATGTATGTCAGGGTACACCATCAGCTGATAATGGATGGGACAATGCAGATGCTGAGCATGAAGCAGGTAAAGTTAAAATTACCGTTAAATCAGACGCTTCACTAGAAGGAGCTGCACTTCTTAATGAAATCCAAACGAATGCGTGGTCTAATGTTATGGGGTATAATGTGGTACCATTAGATAGTGACACTAACAAATGGTCATTTGACATTAATCAGTGGAAACATGTAAACGGTGGGGATACACATACTGTTACACTAAAACCACCCGAAGCAGTGACCGTTGACTTAGCTGAAGTGGGTATATGGGTTGATCCATATCTTGAACTCGGAAAGATGGAACAAGATCTTGGTAATGAATCGAATCCTTCTGATAATAACATGCTCCAACCAGTAAAATGGAGATGGGGTTATGACAAATCCTACAATCCTACAATTAATTATACTCAGATTGATGGAGATTTTGATGATAGCTTTACTAGTTTGATTCCTAACGGTTATTATTATAATTGTATGATACCAGCTTATAATGTAGTTCCTTTATATCAGGCGTCTGACATTACACCATTTTTTAATACTCATGCTCAACATTCCAATAGTGTCTATACCGGTCCTACTGGTATACCAATTAATGTACCTATTACAAAGTCTACCTTAGGTTTAGGAAAAAAAGTTAATAATATCGATACAGAAGCTAATTGGTTAAAAGGACTGCTTAAATATAGTTTTAATCAGCAGCTGCAGCACTACACATTTACAAAATACGTCCCTTCTTCAACTAGGGTAGTTACTCAAGAAGATTTTACAAATGGAGCTGAATATATTGAAAAGACCTATTCTGCAACAAATGCAACAACTGAAACAACGACTACAATTCCAATTACTGATTGGCAGAATGGAGTAACACGAACTGTACAGTCATATGAGTACGACTATAGTCCAGCATCAATTTCAGAAGGAGACATTGTATATTACCAAGATACTGATGAGAAAACGTTTTCGTTTTATGAATGTATAACTTCTCATGGTGATACCTCAATAGACAATAATTTAATTGACGGTCTCTTGAATGAGAATACGCACTGGCAAACAGTTTATGACTATAATATAGTACTTAATTTCCTAAATTATAATTTAATTACATATACAGTAGTACCAGTAGAAGGTAAATTTCTAGCCTATGATAAGCTTAAAGTAAGAAAAGCACCTACTTCCTCTAACCTTTCATATGAATCTAAGGAAGTGAATGTACAAAGATTGAATTACAGTTTCTCTTCCGAAGGTTCGTTGGCAACTCCAACCTTTAGTGGATTATCACCAACATCAGAGAAACTATTACAGCTCGAATATAATGGACAATTGGATACGGGTGGAAGTAACTGGAATACTGAACGATTTAGTAACGATGCAATTGCAGCCAATGATATCTTTGCTAATCCTTCTATAATTAAAATACAATTAAAAAATTCACATCTTCCAAGTCATCATAGATTAAGAAAGATAGTTGCATCTCCGGGTGTACCTGATTACAATATTATAATTAATGATAAAGTAACAGTATACGCAGATGCAGTTGAAGATACAGAAATGCCTACTCTCTATTATCAGGAAGGTATGTTTTTCTTAGAATCACCTGATAACTCTAATAAGTTAACTTCGGAGAATAGAATAGACTTTTTACCTCCACAGTCACCATACACGGCCAAAACTACCGGACTCCCTGCTGATTATAACTCTTGCTTTTCGCTTCATACAAATGGGGAATCAGCATCGTCGGCTTTTAACACGCAAACAAATAGAGCTGCATTTACAGGAGATGCATATGGTATAGCTAAAAATTTAAAAAATAACAACAGTTCAGACTTTCTTATCAATGAAGGAGATAATCGTATTCCGGATCTTCATGAATCAGGAACTATAAAACTAAGCCCATTAGAAGGAATAGAGGGTAATATAACACGTGATGGCTCTATTGTTCACTCAATAAATAGACCAAATGATGTAATGATAAATGCTGTAAATTATACTAAAGAAGACTGTAGACTATATGATAACGGTCTTAGAGTAAATCTTCATCCTTATATAACTAACTTTGCGTTAAGGTCGTTTTTTCTTGAACTAAAGACTTCTAGTTTGATTAATCACGTTGAAGATTGGCGAGCAAATCACGCCGACATTGCCGGATGGGAGGGCCTAGTAGATAATGAATATTATAGATATAATATAGACTCTGAATACTATAACAATAAGATTACCGGTATACTTGGTAGTCTGGCAGCAAAAATTATTTTCCCTAAACTAGATGATAATGTAGACTCAGGTACAATAAACCACTATCGTTCTGATGAGGGTAGTATTATTGGTGATGTAGCTATTGAAGAAAATTCTGAACAGACTAATATTGAATGGATGGCAGTAAGTTCAAATTTTGTTATTCCTGATGCTATATTAAGTTGTACAGGGACAATGCAATTTTGGGATAAAGCGGATTCTACGGCACCGGATACAATAACAACTGTTGACGGTTATTGGCCTCGTAAAGGGGACAATTATTCGAATATACATTCCGGTCGGCAAATTGAGTCATCTAAATACTTGTTTGATTGGAATAAACTAAAAGACGATGCGGCAAACATTAATATTAAATGGAATACTCATCAATACATAGAAGGGTTATACAATCAACCGGGTTTGTTACCTAATGATAGAAAATTATTAAGACGTGAATTCCCTTATAATTATAACATATTACAGAATATTAACTCGACAACTAATCCGGTTGATTATAGTCAAACTAGATATTCTGAAGTTGATAATTTGGATAAGCTTATGTTATCTGCTTACTCAACTTTAGGATCTGGTGTATACGGACCACCGACGACCGGCAGCGGCAGAGCATGGACATTCGGAGATCAAGCATCAACGACATCAGTTGTGTTTAATGATATAGTAAAAATTGACCCATTAACATCTTGTACAAGCATATCTTATGTTAATGGGCCCCTCTCGATGGTTACTAGCTCTGATGGATCGGAAACTAGCATTAGAATAAAGATACCCCATAATAAGATTCATAAATGGGTACACATGGCGTTGGCAAATCAATCAATAGCCAACAATACAGTAACAACTGCCTTTGATGCTAATAATAGTTCAATTCTACATAGACAATTACATAATCCTGAAATGTTTAATTTTAATTCATTCTTTACATTTGAAAGTTCAACGGAGTCATCAACAATAACCTCAAAACTTATATATCTTAATGATGGTATGCGCGCGAGTGATGGTCTCAGTTCAGAATTTAATGTAATCTCTGGAACTGCCACTATTGGGGTTGAATATCGAATTTGGTATCCTAATGACTCTACAGGAGTCAGTGGTTTCAAAACATATGATTACCCAGACTGGTATGAGAATTCAGGTTGGGGAGTGGATGATAACATTATTGTAGAGTTCTTAATACCATCAACACCAGGTGCTGATTTTATAAATTCATTAGTATCAGTTTCATTTACCCATTATCAGAATCTTCATGTAGTTGCCCCCACTAGCACCGGTGCTAGTATTGCGGATTCCAGTAGCCAAGCTTGTGGATTTGGAGCACGGAGTATTATTTCATCTTCAACTGCGAGTACTAACACCACCCTCACCGATCAATCAGATTACCATGGTAAATTCAAAGATGGTAACGGACTCTCATGGACAGATGAAAAATATAAACTAGAAGAGTATAGACTATCCGATAATGCAACTGACTCTGATATTAAGGATAATACTACCACTTTATTATACTTACCAGTAGACAGTGGTGCAATCCTTAAAACAATTAATCAATTTTCTGGAGTATCAACCTTAAAATTTACTGAGATTGGTAGTAACCCATATGAGTACTTTACAGGTATTATTACTAATATACAACTATCTCCCGCTAAAACAGGGTTTGGGTATACAACTGCTACGGCTGTAGATTCTGGTGGTGCACAAATTCAAATAAAACCAAATTGGGGTAACATGATAAGTAGTGGTACCGCAGCTCCTAAAATATCATTTACTGCGTCCAACACGGGTGCTGTATCTATATTTGAAGTATATAAACCTGATAACGCTTCATCCGGCAATATTGTTTCAGGTCAGGATTCTATGGGTTATTGGGTAGGACAAAATTACAATATAGGGGAATTTGATGATCGACATTTAAGCGTTAATTGGCATTCAATTTATGATGTTAAGAATGCTGCCAACACAGGACTAAAATTTACTACTGATTCTGCAACTGAAAAGTCTTTACCATCTTTACAGTTTAGCGCAGACGGGACTAATGGTAAAATATCTAAAATTACAAGGAACACTCCGGCGAATGGAGTGGATAGTAGCTTCTATGTATGGAATCAGTCAGCTAGTAATAGTTCAGGGACATTTGGTCTTGGTATATGGGGTCTAACACTCAGTCTGGATGATAATACAAGTAAAACAATCAGGAATTCCGGTGTAACTAATCCCGATTTTGAAGTTGGAGAAAGCTCAATTGGAGCATCTATAAGTGCTGTGCATATTTTAAAAACAGGATACGGATATGCTGGTAATATTAGTACCAGCTCAGCACTCACTCTGAACTCGTACATGGATTCTATAGCACTACAAAAGATACTTAGTTTCGAAGATGCAGTTGCACAGGGAATGATATTGAATAGTAGTACTATTACTAATGTGACCTGGGATGCTGGAACGTGGTTAAATACCATTGGTTCGTATGATTTAGTAGATATTCAGTTTATATCAGATGTTGCACCAATAGTTAAATCTAATGTGGCAGCTCTGAATAATGTAGAATTAGAACTCTTATATGATGGAGGGCAGGACGCCGTTTTTACAAATAATGGTTCTTCGTTCTTTGAAGCTATAGATGGTAATAGACATATTACATTTGTTAGCTATAGCGATAGTGGGTACAGTGATGATCGAATTAGGAATATTCGAGACAATATTAGTAATATAGCTCAGGACTCACGAACAACTATGGAGACAAACTATCTCGGATGGTACAGTGACCCAGAGAAAGCTGGTCTGCAAGACACAGCTAGATTGTTTAGTTGGGGTTCCGAAAATTCCGTTTACAATAATGTAACAATTAAGTCTATTTTTCAGAACGATTTATCCTTTCTTCAGTTAGTTGATAATGTAAGTGGTGTATTAGATTCAAACTCTGATGTATGGTTAGAAGCTTCAGGAAATGCTTACTCTTCAAATAATATTACTCTTACTCCAATTGGAGGTAATAGTACGTCGGATCATACTGCGTTAGCAGAGCACCTAAAAGATTTTATAACACTTGATTTTAATTATATTGATAACACAGACGATGTGAATAATTTATCTACTCGGTTTATAGCTGAACTTCATCCTTCTAAAGGTACAGCATTAAACAAATATGTTACAAGGAATATTAAGTTAAAGAACTCTTCTAATTTATTAAATATATTTTTAGATGTTAACAGACCTTTTGGGACAGATATTGAGGTATATTACAGAACACATACAGAAGATGATATGATTGATGAGTCAAATTGGATTCTTGGAGAACCTGTAGGTGGTACAGACATACCATTTAATGATAATCCTAATGTTTTTACAGAGACTGAGTATTATATAGATAATGTTATTTCCGCTAATAATATGTTCACAACATTTGCTATAAAAATAGTATTTAAATCCGCTAATAGTTCTGTTATACCTCAAGTTAGAGACTTAAGAGCAATTGCACTAAATGTATAGAGGTTAGAGGTTATGGGAAATTTAATACCTGTTAAAGGTCATTCAGGGTTATATAGAGATTCAAACACAATGGCCATTATAAATACTAACAACACTTCTACTACTGATAGTAATATTAGATCAGCTAAAAGTAAGATGAAACAGAGGGATGATGATATTAAAACATTACAGTCAGATGTTTCTGAAATTAAACATATTTTAAAACAGTTATTGGAGCTAAGATAAGAAATGGTACATATCCTAGATAAATCGACAAGAATTAATGTCACAGAATCAGACACATTTAATGAATGGCGTTTAAAAACAAATGAAATAGGCTCCTTTATTGGTGATAAGCACCATATTGCTAGATATTCTACTATAAATTATGATTGGATTCCTTTATGGACTGATACAGAACTCTTAAACGGGAATGACGAGAATAGAAAACATCCCGATACTAAAGTCCCTTACAGGAAAGCTTTGGTTAATATAAAAATACAGGGTATGCATGCTCTAGAGTCAACCTCTACCGAAGATTGGGTCGCTATGCAGACAGAAACTACCCAATCGATTATCAAACAAGAAATTGACTTTGGAGGTATGCTCACAGAAGAAAATATTAGAGTTACTATTAAAACACATCAGCCAGGTGCTGTTAATGATGATGATAGGTATTACTATGGTGATGTTGGTACTGATTACCCTTATGGCTACGCTGATAATGACATTTTAACTATTCGTGGATCGTCTATAGGTGGTGTAGATGGGATAAATGATCTTAAGGTTAAGGTGGCAGTGACAGCGAGTCATGTTAATGAGGGTGTTACCTTTAAATATATTAGTAATGTAAAAATTTCAGGTCAGCCTATTAACGAATCAGAATATGGATCAGACTACATAACTCTGGCATTAACTAAATTACCTCCGGCCTCCATATATAACGAACTTCATCAGATTAGGTCCGATTTAGCCGGCGAACAGGAAAATCCAAACTTTATTCCTTTTACAAAATTAACAACTAATGCACAAACTATAGCATTAGCTATTAATGAAGTTAATGCAAAAATTCAAGGTACACAAGGTAATTTAACATTACTTAAAACTATTGATGACGAATTACAATCAATACCTTGGTCTAAATATTATAAACAATATACGATTGATGGTAATGGCAATACCACAATCACTGATGGTTATAAAATAGATGATATTGTCTATGTAGACCCAACGATTATAAATGACATCGGGGATACCCTATATTTTAAATCTATTACTGAATATAATGTAGACAATCCTGTATCCCGGGATAATGACGGAAACTTTGATCGTAGTTATAATCTAACACAACAAGGTCAGGGTAACCTCGTTGAAAATGGGGTTCCTGTCGATTCATCAATAACATGGTTTCAAGTTGACAGTACTGTATATTCCTCCATGTCATTGAATAAATCCTTAAATATAGTTAATACTAGTCTCGGTATTACTAGTAATAACACACTAGCTTCATTAAAAAATAACCATCCTGACTATACCGGCCCACAAGATACTATATATCATTCCCTAAGAAATATTGATTCTTATATAGGTAATTACTTAGGACTTAAATCTCAAGTATATAATAGATATGTTAACCCATACCGTACAGTAACATTAGATGGAGTTGCTACTAATAATATAGACTATTCTAGTATAGGAACCGGAGATCCTGGTACTATAAAATTACCTACAGGTATGTTGCTTAGTCAGGCCTTTACGGATCCTAACGACTTGGAATATAATTTCTTACCTGTTGATGCTGACAAAAATGGCCTATATGCGCAATGGACTACACAAGTAACCGAACCCTATCAGTTATACACTAAATCTTATCATCCTGATACCAACGTCTTCAACGGTTTTGTTGCAGCAGCTGATGACGACATTGTAGTAGCTCTAACTAAGCTTAGGTTAAGAGTAGATATGCTCACAGAAGAGATATATCTAACTAAGCGTGACGCAGGAGATAGTTCGGCGGCATGGCAATGGGCTCAGAGAATTACTAAGAGTGATCAATTTGAGAATAACTTTTCCGGAATGCACGGTATTATTAATATTCTTAAGGGACTAGAAGATCTTGTATCTCCGATTACAGGAGATTCTTTGGATAGAGGGAAACTATCACGTTCTGGGTTTAAAACAGACTACGCTGATACAGCTGGTTGGGATCAGTCTATACCAACTGGTTCTAAACAAGAGCAGTCACTGACTAATAATATTTATGAAGATTATGACTCTTCTCATGTAGAAGGTCCTTTATGGGCTGGCTCCACTGATTCTGATGATAAGCCATTAGGTATTATTGCAGGTAGTATTACACGAATATCGGCGGATGGTGGTTATAAACCTCAATACTCATCTGATCTTCTAATACTAAGAACTGCAGGGGTAACTCCTGTTGATGGGACTAGCCACAATAATATTGATTTTCCAAGCACGGTAACTGGAACCTCTAAATCGGCCGATATTAGGACATTATATCCAGAACGAATAGTTATTAATAACGGTAGTGAAACACAGGTAGCTATAGGTTATACTGAAACTGATCGTACAGATACTAATTTCTGGACTAATAACGACAACACATTTATTGACCACTCCAGTAACCCGAGTTGGGTCTGGGAAACCTCCTCTGGACTAAACTTACTTCAGCAGACAGCTACAGACCAACCAATGAACCTGGATGTTAAGGGGGATATAAGAGCAACTAATAAGATATATATTGGACCTTCTGATAACATAAGGTCAATTGACGATTTATACTTATCATCAGGTATTAGAGAAAAGGAAGCGAGTGAAAATGCACCTGTCCAAAATATATTTACTAAACCTATTTTCCGTGAAGGTTTAGTAGTCCACTCTGAAAAACCAATGAATGATTGGTATACCTTTACGGAGGATGGAAGAATACAGCCTGATGCTCAACTTCTGCAGAGAGAAATAGAGGATGTTGTAGGGGCTATGGTTACTGATAAAATCTCTGCAACCGGTACCCCAAGCACTCTTAATATGGAATCTGGTTTAAACGTTCGGTATGACAGTCTTAAAGCAGATACTAATAGTGGTCTAAGGTCTCCACATCAAGCAACTTTAAACTTTGAGGTTCATTCACCTGATATTTTAATTACAGGAGATATGTTAGGAAACACCAAGATGATGAGTTTATCCGATGTAGTAATTGATACTCATATCAATAAAGACTCAACGTATATCAAAAAAGTAGTTAAAGAACTTGTATATGACTCTTTAAATCCAGCTCATTGGGATTCAAGCGTTACAAACAAATATCATGACGGAATATCGGTCACTGATGCTCATAGTGGGATGGCTTCAAATAAATACTATCGTGCTATGAAAATGGAACTTTTAGATGGGTTTGTATCTGGTGATACTCTGACATTTCATTACCATGACGGAGAGAATTTAAAAACTATTTCCATTTCGGTTCCGGATAACGTATCAACTGGTTTAAATACAAAGGGTATATATCCGGCCGGAGTAATATCACAGGATCAATACAACGATAATCCTGAATGGAAAAAAACAGCACGGTTTGGTGCTTCTAAATGGTTATCTCAATATCTTAAAGCAGAGTCTACCCCTGAACTCGCTACCTTTAACAGCTATTGGGATGTAACCTTCGCAACATACTATGACGGTAATGCTGATGTTGTTCCTGTTATAGTATTTACAGAGAAAAACCCTCTTTCTGTCAGTAATGAAACAAATTCACCTAACAATCAGTCACAATTGTGGAAACTTGGTCTGGAGTCTACTAACGCTGGTACTATTGCCTCTGGAAATTTTGACAATAGCAATACTGACAAAGTAGCATATAATGAGAAATGGCACAGAGATGGCAACTACAATGACGAATTTAATCAATTTGATATATCTAAGGCAAACGATAGCAGTGGAATCTATACCAAAAATAAAACACCTCAGTATGCAGACAATTATATAACATCAATAGTAAATGTGCAAATTTCTGAACCTGAAATTATTAAAGATGATTTATCAGATACTCCTAAATTATCTTTAAATATAGCAGGACAGACATCTACTAACCACATAGGGTCTTTCACACCATCAATAAGTGTTAATTCAAACGGCGTGGCAGAATTAACAATTACAACTAGTGAGGATTTGACACCTTGGAAGGACGAGGGATACCTTAAATCGGCACCTAATAATACATACTCGGCAAGCGCTACCGGTCATATGACTAAAAGTACAACCCAATGGGCCAGTGGAATTTTTAGCACAGATGCCGAACCTGGTACATCAACTGACTTCAAAGCAGGTAAAATTGTTTCTCGTAATGATTCGGGTGACTTCTATGCTAATATTATGAATGGTACAGCAACTAAAGCCCGATATGCAGATTTAGCGGAAAACTATGTTGCTGATAAACAATATGAAGTTGGTACAGTATTATCCTTAGGTGGTGAATTTGAGGTTACAGAATCAGATAGGATAATGGATTCTAGAATCGTAGGAGTCGTTTCTGAAAATCCTGCATACTTAATGAATTCATATTGTACAGGTGAATTTATAGCTACTGTAGCACTAAGAGGAAGAGTACCTGTTAAAGTAGAAGGACCAGTTGATAAAGGTGACATTATTATATCATCTGGAAGAGGTACAGGAGTTTCTAATAATAACCCTTCATTTGGTTCTATTATAGGAAAGGCTGTAGTATCTAAAACTTCTGAAGGTACCGAGTTAATAGAGGTAGTTATCACCTAATGATCGGTATTCTTGGTTATGGTTTTGTTGGGAAAGCAGTTGATAAAGGGTTCACAAAAACAGATAAAATAATATCGGACCCTTTATATAATGACGTATCTATTGAAGATATGATGGATACAGAATGTATATTTGTATGCCTTCCAACACCTACAGTAAACGGTAAAATAGAAGCAACAATACTATTAAATGCACTCAAGCATCTAGAAGAACTCGAGTACTCTGGTCTTATAATAATAAAATCTACTGTTCTTCCAGACCTAATTAAAGGGTACTCTAATAATGTAGTATGTGTACCGGAATTCTTATCTAGAGCAACAGCTCACCATGATTTCATTAACCCTCATGTATTAATAATAGGATCAAATTCTATTGTTACATCACACCATACTTTAGCTATATTTAAGAAATATTCTGAGGTTTCCACAAAGAATGTACATCTAACAGATATAAAAACAGCTTGTATATTAAAGTATACTATGAATACCTTTAATGCCCTAAAAATAACATATTTAAACGAGATATATAAAGTATGTGGGATAGAGGGTATAGATTACAAAGAAATAGTATCTGTATTAGAGCGAGTACCGAGAATGGGTACAGGTCTTTTTGATGTTCCTGGTCCAGATGGTAAGTATGGATTTGGTGGTCCGTGTCTTCCTAAAGATGCTGAGTCTTTTGCCTCTGCATACTCTATGGATTTAGTAAAAGGTATATTAGAGGTTAATTCGTTATTAAGACATTAAATGTTCTATTATCAGAAGGGTGTAATCTAAACTGCTCATATTGTGGAATGGATAAATGGTCTAAAACCACTATATCTCAAGATTCTGTAATAAATAGATTTAAAGAACTTAGACTTGAGTACCCTAATGATCGTATACGAATAGACTTTTTTGGAGGTGAACCTCTTCTCCAAATGAAGATGGTTAAGTCAATTATATCAAAGATGAAGAAAGTTGATGATAATTATACCTTAGCTATGCCTACTAATGGGATATCTCTAACACCTGGAATACTAGATTACCTAAAAAAAGAAAAAGTCTCTGTATCTCTCTCATTCGATGGCTTATGGCAAAACGATAGGAGACCTATTAGAGATTCCAATCTATCTTCTTTAAATGTACTGTACGCTAAACGAAAATTGTTTTCTGGATTAAAATGTCATTCTATGATATCCGGATCTGACTATAATTTACTAGAAAATCATTTATATATAACTCAAAATTTTGGGATGAATCCTGAACTAACATTAGTTAGGGATAGAGGGACATGGACACCAGAATCAGTTAAACTTCTTCAGATCGGTATTAACGAAATTTATGAGTGGTACAAAAATAATCTCTCTGAAGATATGCCTAATTTTATATTATTCTGGCTTCGCGATATATTAAGATATCATTATAAAGGATTTACAGTTGAAGGATGTGGTGTAGGAAGAGATCTTCATGCATTAACAGAGACTGGAGAGTCCGTTACATGTGACAGATTTGCTGGGGATAAAGAAGCAGTTGAGAAGATAAATGAGTTTTACTCTATGCCTGAATGCTCAACTTGTCGTGTAAAGAATTATTGTCATAAAGGTTGTATGTATGAACAAATTAAGTCAAATGGGCCAATCCCTGAACTTTGTGATATATATAAGTATTGTTATGATAAAACAAAAGAAATACTACCCCTGATACCTAAAGATATAATAAGGAGAGAATTGAATGATTCATGATATTACTGATATTAATCAGATTAATACAAGATTATTGAAGACTGTTACACACCTGATAGATGCGTCTAAATATCTTTCGGATATACCTGAATTTCAAGAAGAATCCTATAAAATTGCTCTTCTGGCAAAATGTTTTATTGATGTAGTCGAACCTCAAAAAGAAAAAATTACAGAAGAAACAATTAATTCTATACTAGATGAGATATTAAATGCTCAATAATAAAAGACAACAATTTACGTTTGAAATTACAACTACTGCTCTCTGTAATATGAATTGTACATATTGCTTTGAAGGTCTAAAAACAGATAAGCGTACTTTAAACAATGTACAGGTTTCTGTATTAAAGTCTAAAATAGAGGAAATATTAAAATCCAATTGGTTTTTAAGAGATTATGGAGTCCTTAATATATCATTTTGGGGTGGAGAACCTACATTAAATGGACCATTAATTGTTGATATGATGAATACATTCGAGCTAAATGATTCTGTAACCTATCATATATATACTAATGGACTAGATAGAAAGAAACTTGATTATGTACTTGATTCAGTATCTACAGATAAACTTGCAATTCAGGTATCTTGGGATGGTGATGTCATTAATAAAAAGTATAGAGTTCAGGGAGTAGATAAAGATACAACTGCACGAGTACTTAATAATTTAGAGTATCTAATAGAAAGGGGTATAAACGTCTCAATGAAAGCTACAATACCTCTAGAGTCTATGGACGATATTGAAGAAACATGGGATTCATACAAAACTTTATATGACAAATTAGGGTCTAGAGCTAATATATCTTATGCCCCTACAATAGATTATGTAAATGAATTACCTGAGGAGACCCAAGAAGCTTCAATAGCTACATTTAGATCAGCTATGATTAGAGTAGCAAAAAAGGAATTAGAATTTTATAAAGAGCATAATCATTTTTTATGCTCTTGGTTTGACGGTAATGAGCAGAAAGTACATTGTTCCTCGGGTGCTAATATGGTTGCTATAGATGTAACGGGTAAGTCTTATGCGTGTCATGGTTCATTATATTCTCCTAATAAAGAATCAATGGGTTCAGGATCTATAACAGATGCTGAGTGGGTTAAGAATTTAGGTTCTGAAACTAAAAAATATAAAAAGGCTATTAAAACTGTACCTGAAACATGTGTAGATTGTGTTGCAACAACTTGTATGATTTGCCCTGTATCTTCCTTAGATAATTCAAAAAAATCAGATTTTATGGATAGGTGGACTGATAGATATATAAATAATATGTGTGGGTATTTTAAAACATTTGGTGAAATAGACCGAGCGGTTGTAACCAAAATAAACAGAGAAAGAGAAGAGGCATAGACTATGACAAATACATACGGGACATCAACCTTTATACCAGAAGATAAGTGGCATACAGCTTCGACCGGTGGAAACGAATACAAATCAGTCAGTTCTACTTGTAGCGGTCATAGAGCTAATAATTCCCACAATAATGTAGACTGGAACCTATTTGGGACTGACACAATAATCAGCATAGGTGATTATAATACTATATACGATGCTGTTCAGACAGAACTAGAAGAATGGTTAGCGTTTAAAAACTACAGTGGTACAAAGACATATTCGGATCTAAAAGGTTATAGAAATGTAGGTTCCAGAAAAACAACAGATAGTGTAATAGACGATCAAGATCTTGTCGCTATCCATTCTATATTAGAGGCTATACTTGGAGAAAACGGAGCAAAACATACAAACACTAATTATGGAAATAGCGGTCAAGCTAACCGAATAGGTACGGGATGGACTAACAGCTCAGGTACTGCTCCTACATCAACAAAAACAAGCGCTGAGAAAGTTAAAATCACTGATGTTACCTCTACTGCTATTAGAAAAGGTGCTGTTAAAGGGGCGGGCATGATTGAAAAATCGTATAGTTCAGAATTTGGTGGTAAGGTAGAAGGTACGCTTATTCAAAACGAATTCTACAATCCAACTGGTGCAGCTGAGTTTGATGGAAAAACGAGATGGGCAGACAATTCCATTGAGGAAAAATTTAACCGATGTCGTAGTAATTGTATTTGCGATTCTGATTGTGCCTGTAATGCTGTTTGTAATTGTAACAATAACTGTGATTGTAATTATACTCAATAGGAGATGAAATAAATGATGATATATAATATGGCACTAGTGACAGATAAAGGAACACATTTTGAGATAAATGGGGTTACAACTAACGTAGCCTCTAATATAAAAAACAAAGAAGAGCACTATCTTAATCTTTCTTCAAAAGCAGCAGAAATTATTAAGGAAGCATTAAACTCTGGTAATAATAGAATTAATGTCTATAAACCATTAAAGTCTATGGAAGTTTTACCGGGAGAAGTTATTATAGAGGATATAGATCCAGAAGATATCAGAAATGTTAAATCGTCAGAGATTAAAAGAATCAGGGTCCTAATAACACCCGAACTAGCTTCCATTTCAGGTATAGCACTCTATTCATGGATTATGCTTAATAATGAACTAAATTCTAAAGGATACTTTATATATGATGGTAATAGAGAAGAAGTATACCTAAGTATATTAGAAACTGGTGATGAAGAGCTTATTAACAAGCTGGAAGAATATTTAAATTATAAAGATGAGATTGCTAGAGTAGCTCAATTAAATTCTAAATTTTCTAATATTATTAAAGAAATAATGACTCTTACAGATAAAGATGAGATTATTGAGAAAGCTAACAAATTTATAGAAAATTATATGAAGTTAAATGATTAATAATGAGCAGGCGAATTGGTGTAGTATATAAATGGCAAATACATAATAAGATAAATGGATCTTTATTCTATGCATTTGAGTATGCAGTATACCTCAAAACTGAGCTATACATAGTAGGAATCACAAAAGAAGATTTAAATCTAGTTAACAATATCTTCAGAGCAAAATACTCTATTTCTCCGGTGAATATTAAATCAATTAATGTAACTAATTTATATAGCCTTGATCTCCAGAAAACTCTATTAGTTGATATTAAATCGTTCTATAATGTAAAGGAATTCCTGACAGGAGATGTTCATGTATTCTCCGATGTATCTCATCCTATGTTTAGATATAAGAATGAAAGGAGTGTAACATACTATGGATCATATGATTATCAGAATTATGATGTATTTAATTATCTTAAATTAAACTTTTCTATATTTAAAGATATTATAAAGTCTGAAGATAAAACCTTTGTATCAGGGGTGTATCCATTCTTAGGATTCTCGAAATATCGGAATAAAGATAATATTATAATGAAAGAACATTATGTGGGTCGTGGAGATTTATTTGAATTAATATCTTCAGTAGTATATGTACATAGCTCACGTGATACTAATAATAGAATAATTCCAGAAGCCTTTTATTACTCTAAGAAAATTAAAATCATTGAAGAACTAGAGAATATAATAGACTCTGTTACTCTTAGATATAATGATATTAAGACTAATGGTCTTTCTAATTATACATTATCCCGTGACGATATGATGATACAAGGAATGCTAGGATGAGTAAAATACTACAATTACCTAAAGAATATGAATTATGGTTGACTTATTCATGGAGTAATGACAACCACGGCATATGTGGTCATACTTTTGAAGTCATTGATTACTACCATATATTAAAAAACCATTTTAAAGTTGGTATATTATTAGCTGAAGATATAGATATGAATATGTTTGTTCAGGCTATTCAAGAGAAATACGATTTTAATACTGATGAACTTAAAGATATAAAGCGAAATACTCTTTTTAAAAAGAGACCTAGACTAGTATCAGGATCTAATATTATCTTTACTGATGGTGGTGTATTATCAACAAAAGATAGTACATTACTATTTGATAATATCTTTCATATGGCTTGTGGTGATAAAGAAATAAAAGATAATACAAAAGAAAATGTGTGGATACTTCAAGATGATAGAGTTTATGACCCAGTAACTCTTAATGGTATTAATTACAAAAAGAAGATACTATTTTCTAGATTAAAACGACTTAAACGACCTGCATTATTCCCTGGCTGGTTAAGAACTATTATGCTATATTCTACTAAGAATTGTCGTAATATTCCAGAAGCTCAAATTAAAAAAATATCTAATAAGTATAAAGGATATCATATAATGGTGCTTACTAACTCAGAAAATAAAGGTAAAGACTCTGAGTGGATTAAATATTATGAAGTACCTACAAAGGATCTATTTAATCGGTTTATTATGTATTATTATACACCTATAGAAAGGAAGCATGATTGTTCTCCTAGGTTTATAGCTGAGTGTAGGTATTATAATAAACAAGTTGTATACGATTCTAAAATAAACGATGAGTATCTTCAGACGGACTTAGGGTTAAAGTATAGAATGCAGGATATTGAAGAGGACTTTGAGTCTTTATACTTAGAGGAAAATGATGACATAATTAATATTATTAAGAATATTATATATAATGAGCCCAATAAACTATAACATTGTATCACATCATAAGATTCAGCCTGAAAATAAAGACAAACTATGTTCAAGAGCTAAGTTAGACACAGGTACTCATTGTAATTATGACTGTGAGTTCTGCTATTACGGAGAACAACTCCATATTCGTACTGATACTGATGTTATAAAGAAACGTATTGATTATCTCTGGGATACAGGTATGGAAGAAATAGACTTCTCTGGAGGGGAATCTTCTATACATAAAGACTTTTTTGAGCTAATACAATATACCAAAGATAAAGGTTTCTCTAACATATCTACACTATCTAATGGACACAAATTCTCCAAGATTGACTTTATGCGCAAGGCCTATGATGCTGGCCTAACAGAAATATTATTTTCTGTTCACGGCGCTAATGGAAGTATACATGATAAAATAGTAAGACGATCAGGAGCATTTAATCGTATTATTAAAGCTATTAATCTCTGTAGAGAAGTAGGTATTAAAGTTCGTATCAATACTACTGTTACTATGGAAAACTTTACTGCTTTATCAGAATTCTCTACACTAATTCAAAGTCTCGATGCTGATGTATTTGAGGTTAACTACTTACCCCTAAATCATTGGGATGACGCTAAGACACAGATACCATTAGATTATAATGTAGTATGTACTGAAATAAAAAAGTCTATTGACATACTTAAATCAGCAGTTAAAATAATTAATGTTAGATATACTCCATACTGTTACATGGGAGGGTATGAGAAATATGTATGCTCTACATATCAACATATATGGGATGTCTATGATTGGAATATCGGGGTATATGACTATTCTGTTGATCCTCAGGTATATAAAAAAGATCCTCTAAAACATCTACTTAAAGTAGCTAAAGAAAATAGAAATCAAACATATATGAAACCTAAATCATGTATGGGATGTAAGTATTTTTTTATATGTGATGGTATTGAGACTGAAAATAACTCTACTCTACCCTTAGCAATAAAAGGTGAATTGATATATAATCCTATACATTATCGTAAAGGATATTATGAATCTATTTGAATTAATACCAACAGATGAGTATCCTACATTCGACTTTAAAGTTACATTAAAACCCTCATTTAGATGTAATCAAGCTTGTTGGTTCTGTACTGAATATGATAATAATTCGTATGAATGGTCAAAAGTGGATTGTAATAAAGTATTAGATAAGCTTGATAATGTATTAAAACCTTATCAATCTATTTTTATATACTTCTATGGTGGTGAGCCTACTCTATCTAAATATTATGAGTATCTACATTATGAGATTACTAGAAGACACAGACATAAAAAATTATTTATACAGACACAAACTAATGGTTCTATGGAGACTGAGAGGTTAAAAACTTTTCTTAATACATTAGAATTATATGATGGGCATACATTAGATATATCAACTTCTGTACATCTTAATAAACAGAAGATTGAAAATCTAATAGATAAGCTTAAAATATTAAGAGAGTATAATGTACTAGGTAATATATTTCCTTCTACTGAATACCTTCATGAAGAACAATTTATAGAAGAGTTGAAGTTAATGATACAGGAATTTGATAATAAAGTCAAGATAAAATTCACAGAAATTGGTTTAGGAGTTATTAATTCAAGAGAAGCTCAATTATATCCTTTGGATCAAGGTGATATTAAATCATTTGAATTTAGATATTTTACACAGAAATATCCTTTTCTACTTAATCATCTTGAAGAGGGATTTAATTTTCAGGTAGATGATAAGGTTGTTAACTATTCTATGGTGAAAGCTAATGATATACATAAACAAGTGAGATTTATGAAGTGTGAGTGCGGCACTAAGAATCTTGTTATAGACCATAACCTAAAGATGTATAGGTGTAATGACGACTTTTATAACAACATAGGTATACAAGATATAACAGAGGATATAGAGATAAAAAATAAGTATTGTCTTAATAAGGCTTGTTATGATGGTCTAGAGTTTAGGAAATGGAAACCTATCACTATACAACCTCAGAAGGATATACCAGAATTTTGTAAACCATGTACCTCGGCATATTGTTCATATAATTGTAGGAGAGATAATAATGAATAAAGATTGTATTCAGGAACTAGAAATTGATTTAATTGATGCCTGTAACCTATCATGCCCTTTATGTAATAGGAATGTATTAAAGTCTAAAGATGGTTATATCCCTTTAGATGAATGGATCTCTATTTTTGATCAGTACAAATATCTAAAGGCTATATTCCTCATTGGAACTAGATCTGAACACACATTATATCCAGAATTTTTAAACCTCATGAGGTACTTTAAGAGTAGAGGATTATCAATTATTATATCGACTAATGGTTGTACTAATAAATTAAATTTTTGGTCTGAATTAAAAGATATACTACAAGTCGAAGATGAAGTTCGATTTGCCGTTGATGGTATTACCCAAGATATATATGAGCAATATAGAGTTGGTGGTAATCTAGAAAAATTAATGAATAATCATAAAGCTTTTAAATCAGAGAAAGATAATGATATAATGCAATATATTAGATTTGAGCATAACCAGCATGAAGACATTACTGAGTTCCTTCAGCAGTTCTCTGGATTAAGAACTACTAATTCCTCTTTTGAAGGTAATCATGATGGTTCTATTGTTAAACAAACTCCTCAGGATTCTAAGAGATATAACTTAGTTACAAAAATTATACGGAATAGAAAACCAAATATAAGCTGTGAAACTAAGGGTAAGATGCACTTTATTAACCACAGAGGTCAGACTTCTCCTTGTTGTTATTATAATGAAGATGTTGTACTTCAGGGTGGTGAATGGGATGGGACATATGAAGATATTGAAGCAGCTAAATTTGACTTTTGTACAATAATGTGTGATAAGTTTTGTACGAATCTGTTAAAGTCGTTAGATATAGAATTATGAGAGTATCTATATTAATACTAACACATAATAGACCTCTCTTATTTAAGCGGTGTATTTCATCAGTATTATTAAATAAACCAGAGAATGTAGAAATATTAGTTAATAATGATTCAAAAGATATAAAGGAGATTGCTGGTGCGACATATTATTATAAAACTCATTCGGATCTAAGTGATACTTATAAGTATCTATTTAATAAGGCCTCAGGTGAATTTATATATTTTTTAGAAGACGATGATTATGTATCTTCTGACTTTTGGAAGATACTATCTCAGGTTAAAGAGAATACAGTATTTAGATATATCCCTGAGAAGAGTATTAAGTTATACTATGAATACTTTATACATAACCCTTCATTTGAAGAACATTTTCAATTAGGGCAACTGGTATTTAAAAAGAAATCATTAACCTCCTTTCCAAAAGGTAATAATATACACAATGATTATCAACTATATAAATCTCTTTCGGGTTCGATAATGAATGATCGAAGACCAATTTATACACAAACTACTGATGGTAACGACAATATAAGTTTTGATGAATATCCAGAAACAATATGATGTAAAGCATAAAATGCAAAGACTCTATGTACATTGGGATGTATCTACTCAATGTCAATTAGAGTGTTCGTATTGTTATGCCATAAAAGACTATGGTTCAGAGTGGGGTAATATTGATTCATGGGTACGTCAAAAGTTAGTAATTAGGAATATAGCCCACTCAACTCTTCCTGTCTTTCTTGGCCTCCTAGGAGGTGAACCTACAATACATCCTCGTTATAATGAGTTAGTAGCTCTTTGCCATGAAGCTATATCTAAACACAAAGATGGTAGACTATATATTACTACTAATGGTTTAAATCCTACTCGTTGGTTTGAGAAATTAAAGTACTATGATAATATGTATTTTTTATGGTCAGCTCATTTCGAATATGAAGATAAATATGGTACTGGGTTTCAAAGGATTATAGATAATATAAAGGTGGTAACAGACAAAGGGTTTAGATCTAAGATAAATGTAATGTTAAATCCTGACCCAAAAACTTGGCCTAAGATACATGCTCTGGTAGACCAATTAGAAAAGATAGAGGGTCTAGAGATACATCCACATTTCTTATATAACGAGGGGAATGTACATGATCTTTATAAATATTCACCTGAGTTTTATGAAGAGTTTAAGAGATTTGAGGATTATCCCAATTATCTAGTGTTTGAGGATAATGGTGAAAAGACTATATATAATGACTACACCATATTTAATAATAAGAAGACTTCATTTACTGGATGGGATTGTTACAATAATAACTATGAAATTGATTATAAAGGAAGTGTAAATAGATTCTGTTTTGATGAGTCAGATGATCTAATTACTAACTTTAACTTTTTTCGTGACATAGGAAAGGTGACACCAGTTAAATGTCCCCACTCAACATGCAACTGTGATGGATTACTAAAGATATGCAAAGTGAATCGAAAAAACTTGTAAAGTCCGGCCGAGCAAAAGCTGATGTCTATATTGGGTATGATATAACTTATAGATGTAATTTAAGATGTGAGTATTGTTATGTACTACATAAGCTTGATAACAAATTAACGGGTAACAAGTTTATAGCTACCATGGTTTTATTAAAATTAAAACGATTTCTCTCAGAGAATAAAGATAAAACTGTAGAATTTGATATTTTAGGAGGTGAGCCTTTATCGTTCGAGGGACTTACTGAATATGTACATAAACTAGAAGATATTCGACTAGAATATAACAATCTTAAAATTATAACAATTACAACTAACGGAGTATTCCCTACACTCCCTAATTTTAATGATATTGAATATAATAATAATATTCAATTTCAGGTGTCGTATCATAACTACTCAAATAATATCAAACTTTTAAAGGAGAACCTACTAAAGTTTCTAAGAATTACAGATCTAGTTACATTAACAATTCATTTATATGATGATAAATTAAGAATTCAAGAGATTAGAGATATTATAGAGTTCTGTAATTCTAATCATATACATACTTGTACTATAGATATTAACGACCTTGGTAATGATTTTAAAATGGTAAATAATTCTGTATTCACTGAGATATCAGACTTAACTTCTCTAGATAATATTAAAAATTATCAAGTAGGTAACACAGAGATGTCAAGAAAGAATATACATGACATAAACTGGATAAAGGACTCAATGAAATACTGTAATCTTTCTTGTTTTAATATAGATTACTACGGTGACATTACAGCGGATTGTAATTATACTTTAGATAGAAAAAATATTACAACATCTGATATAGAACTCTATAAAGTATACTGTAAACATATATCGTGTATGGGTGGTTCTGGTTTAGACCAGAAGAAGGAATATGTATGATAATTAACCAGCTTAAACTATATAGGCGATGGGAACGTATAATGTCTAAGGGTCATTCTCTATCTCCCACGATGTTTAGTCTAAAGAAAACACTCTACTTTAATAATAAAGTATCAAAACTTCTATATAAAGACACAGGTGTGTTGGTTGACGTAAAATCAATTATTCCTTTAGTAAGTCATGAAAACAAGTTTACATATAATTGTGTCATTAACTCTAAAAAATATGTATTAAAGAATGAGCTACGGCGTAATATAGAATCAACTCTTATATATCAATTTTACTATTTTGATAAATTGAAAAAGAGATATCCATTTGTTTTTGAGAGATTTAGGACAAAGGAAGATGTTCTAAAGTATAATTCGATTAAGGCAAAAGAATTAATTAATTTTATAGGCTCCTACGAATACTCTATACAAGAACACCTTCCAGAGTTATTAGAGGAAACTGATAATTTTTTTGTATTTAAATACTATGATATTATAGAGTATTCAGAGGATGAATATAAGAATAATATGCATACCTTATTAAATATATTTAATAATGATATTGTACCTATAGTTTTAGCGCGCCAGAATGTCGCGAAGTTAGTAGACTCAGATAAGTTTATAATGTATGATATTGATATATTAAATAAAGATCCTATAATTAATTGGCCACGCGAGGGAGTTTGTACGATAGCTCCCTCTGGAATGGATGATAACAATTGTGATGGTCTTCTCAAAATATATAAGGAGAAGAAATGAAAATACAGGTTAAATTAGCTGGTGCGGTATCTCATTATAATTTATTTAAATTATTAAAAAAATCTATTCAGAGGTATCAAGGGATATTTGATTTTACTGTTTATGATGCACCCAATCTTTGTAAATGGAATGCTGGTCGTGTAAATCGTGATATAACAATAACGCCGGAAATGGTAAGGTGGTATAATGACGCAGGGATAGGGGTGGCATTTACATTCACAAATGATATTATTGATGTCACTGATCCGGTGGGTATTGACTTATTAGAGATGCTTGATCACAATCCATTGAATTCTATAATACTAATAAACGATGACTTCAGGGAATTTTTGCGTGAGTCATACCCAAAATATAAATTAACTTTCTCTATTACTGGGCATCCGAATGATATAACTATAACAAATAAATTATTACAACATTATCTCAATTTAGAATCTAAGTATGATGTTATTGTTCCTAGATTTGAAATGACCTTTAATTCAGAATTTCTTTCGGCCATTGATTCTAAAAAATATGAACCTATAACAAATGACACTTGCATATATGGATGTAATATATTGAGAGAGCATATGTCTACCATAGCAGATAAGAATAGGATGTATGATAACCCTTGGGTAGACATGGAACATGGTGAGGCATTTAAGGTAGAGGAGTGTTGGATAAAACATTTTGATCCTGATGTCGGGTCAGATAAAGATAGAGAAGAATATGGAGAAGAACTTGGGATGGATTTTACAAAGAGTATGTATACAAGGGCTCTAAAATCTGGGTATCGTAGATTTAAAGTTATGGGCCGTGAACTTGGTAGTTTAGAACTTCGTACTGAAATTATAAACAATCTTAAATTATTAAAAGAAGCATATGAAGAAATCTAACAGTAGGATTCCTATCAGATCTGTTGAATGGTTGGTCACAGAAAATTGTAATTATACTTGTGACTATTGTGCTTTATATAACTCTAATAAGCCATCCAGAGATTTGAATGAGATAAGAAAATTTCTAATTGGGATAGCAAGGAAACAAATTATATATGACTTTACTTTTTTCGTATTCGGTGGGGAACCATTTCTTCATCCATCAATAAAAGAAATTATAGTAATGATGAATGAACTACATATTGATTATGTCTTCCAAACAAATCTTTCTAATAAGAGTGTAAAGAAAATTACTGATATACTTGATTCTGGAGTCACGATACAGGGGATTAATATCTCTGTCCATTTCTCTCAGCAATCACTATCTCAGTACATAAAAAATATTAGGAGTATGATAAATCTTTCTGCTAATATTAAAATAATAGATGTGATGTATGATGGGTTTTATAATGTAGAATTATATAGACAATTAGTAAAAGAATTGAAGCACTTTAAGTACTTTAATGATATAGCTATATTTCTAGTACCTGTATCTGATTTTTTGGTCACTGGATTTGGTGATCATCTTCGGGAGTATAATAAATTAGTTATTGATTCAAAGTATAATGATATTAAATTTGAAGAAGAGTTTATGGTGCATCCTATTACAGGAAAGGATACTGAACGAAGAATTATTTGGGAAGAATTTGTAAATAAAGAATGGTCACCAAGGGGTAAAGAATGTCTTATGAAAAAGAGTTTTGAGATGTATGATTCTAATCTAAAATTATTTAATTGTTGTTTCCATGATTATATTGAGGAACCATATATTTGTCCTTATGATAAATGCTTTTTGAGTTAGAGTACTGAGAATGAAAAAGGAATTACTTACCTACTCATATGAACAGGGATTATCTCATATCCCATCTGCCTTATCTATGCTTGATTATGTTGACACACTATTCTCTAATAGATTAGTAACTCCAGAAGACTATATAATAATAGGTAAACCGTTTGGATCTCAAGCATATTATCTGGTATGGGAGAAGCTTGGTTATTTAGATAATATAGAATCTCTAAGTCCTGGTCTTAAACATGATGAAATAGATTTTGTGGATTATTCAGAAGAAACTATAGGCAATGCTCTTGGTGTAGCATCAGGTATCGCACTTACTACTGATAGACTGATATGGGTTAATATAACAGATGGAGCACTTCAAATGGGTAATACCCTAGAAGCTATACAGTTTATTGGAGCTAAATGTCAGAATAATATATTACTTACAGTTGATTATAACGGATCTCAAGTGACAGGGAGAACGGATGATATTATTACAGTAGATCCAGTAATACAGATGCTATCTTTATATGGATGGGATGTACATTATGATAGTCTAGATAATTTTAAGATATCAAGTAAGCCGTGTGCCTTTATAATGAATACAGTAAAGGGTGATGGGGTTGATACTATGATACAGGATGAGAAGAAATGGCATTACAAGAAAATAGAAACATTGAAAGAATTACAATCGTTGGTGGTGGAACTTCAGGTTATCTAAGTGCTTTATTTTTAGGTAAAACATACCCAGAGAAATCTATTACATGGATATATCCAGAAGATAATAATCCTATAGGTGTAGGGGAGGCATTAGTACCTCCTGTATCTAAGTTCCTTTATAATTTAGGTATTTCACATGAAGATATTCTTAAACATTGTAACGGAACATTAAAGCTTGGAATAAAACTTGAAGATTTTAGTCTGAAAGAATGTGTATTTCCTTTTGGTATTGGGGCCTCTGAAGAAAATAGTATATTAAATATAATTAAATCTAATAAGATACCTTCTAATATATTAGATTACCAAGATATATCAGTACATTTAAGAACAACAGAAGCATTAACATTTATAGAGAAGTTAATACCATCTAATGTAAGTATCTCTAGAGATAAAGTAGATAGAGTAGAGGGATATGACTTATTAGTGGATTGTACAGGATTTACTCGTAAATTTAGTTATCTTAAAGATAATCACAAATCTATATCACATATAATACCAAATAATAGAGCCTTATCTTACAGAGCGGAATATACTAATCTCAAAGAACAAATGCTCCCGTATTCCATATTTAAAGCAATGGATTTTGGTTGGGTATGGAATATACCCTTAGGTGATCAATTAGCTATGGGATATGTACATAATAGTAAATATGATGTCCAATCTGAGTTTATTTCTTACATTAAAGATAAAATGGGTATTATTGTAGAGAAGGATGATATTGATGAAATAGATATGGTAACCGGACGTAATAAAATACATCTTCATAATAATATAGTCCCTATAGGACTTTCATCAGGGTTTATAGAACCATTAGAATCAACTGGGTTATATCTAACAACATACGCTCTTGAAACATTAAGTAAATATATTAACTCAGAGATATCTGAAAAACAATATAATGAATCTATTAACTCCACCTTTGATGGTATTACTGATTTTATAGGAGCTCATTATAAGTTCTCTAATAGAGATAATGAATACTGGAATATGTATAAAGATATTGATATTAATCTATATAATGAAATAGATATATTTCCAAAGGAAGCATGGGATTATATTCTTTCTGGATTTGGTATGACCGAACGACCAAAAGAACAGTTGGATATAAAAGAGATGATAAAGATATCAAAAGGTATAAATTACACAGAATGGTATGAGAGCAACTTTAAATAAATTTATAAGACGTACCGATAACACTATACTACTTCATTGTGATATGTGGGGTTTTGATTGTCCTTCAATCAATGTAGGTATACAAGAACCTAATATGGTTAATATAGCAGCTGGTCTTGCATCACAAGGTAAGAAAGTAGTTATATACGGTGTTGCTGGATTTGTATTGTATAAAGCATATGAACAAATAAAACTCAATATAAAGGGTTGGTCTGAGAACTATGGATCTATAGTATTTGTTAATGCAGGCCGTAATGGTTGTTATTCTATATGTGGTCGTGGCCACTTAGTAGAAGATGACCAAGATCTTTGTAAGGCATTAGATCTAGATTTATATACACCTGCAACAAGAAAGGAATTTCTAAGAGTTCTTAAAGAAGGACTTCAAGTAAATGGATCTAGATTTATTAGATTAGGGTATGACGGTGAGGTATGGGGATGAGATGTCTAGTTACTGGATATAACGGATTCTTAATGAGTTATCTGATACCCTGTTTAAAGTATGATATTGTATATTATGAGGTTGATAAGGAATACAAGGATATTGATATTGTAATACATTTTGCATCACCATCAGATGATTTTGATTTCCTTGATAAATCTAAAACTGCACATAGTATGATAGATATGACTATAGAACTATTAAATATAGCTAGAAAGAACAATGCTAAGTTTATATTCTCTTCTTCAATGGCATCTCAAGAGATTACAAATGAATACTCTGTATATAAGCTTGCAATGGAACACTATATACAAAGTACATATAATAATCATTGTATTCTTAGAATACCAAGAGTATATGGTCAACTGAAGAAAAAGGGATTAATGAGAAAGTTTAGAGAAGATTTAGTACCTCCCTCTGATATGAACTTATCTATAGAATATATAGACATACATGAATGGTTATTACAAACTATTCAGTACATAAAAGGTCCTTTAGGACTTTTTGAATATAACAATTTAACAATAGATACATTATATAACATTAAACATGAATATATTAATACTAGGCGGGACAGGATTTATAGGAACACATCTAGCTAGATCATATGAAGAATCAGGTGACTCTGTAACTGTAATAGATAACTATTCTACATCAAATTCTGGTGGTCTTAAAGTACTTAAGAACATTGATATAGTCTATAATGATATAACAAAGATGGATGATTCCATACTTTACCCATATATTGGAAATGCAGATAAGATTTATTTTCTTGCAGGATCTGTTGGTGTATCTAATATAGACTCTAATCCCTATCAAACTCTTTTGAATAATGTTGATATCTGTAGAAAACTTATCCCCCTATTTGAAAAGGCTCAGAGGCATGTAATATTCACATCATCCTCTGAAATATATGGTTCTGCTGAGTATGCATTTTCTGAAGACGATCCAGCATCTATACCCTCATCACTTAATACAAGAGGTGGGTATGCAACCTCTAAGTTATTAACAGAGTTTATGATAACATCCTCTTCTTTTCCATATTCTATAGCACGTCTATTTAATGTAGTAGGATCTGGTCAGTTATCTAAGTATGGTATGGTCCTACCAAGATTTATTGAAAAGGCAAAAAAGAATAAACCTTTAGCTATATATGGTACAGGAGAGCAAATAAGATCATTTTGTCATGTCTCAGATGCTGTAAGTCTTCTACAAAAGATAAC